>ERZ809296.257-NODE-257-length-94801-cov-5.650814_pt1 | contig 94801 bp, 85 predicted proteins | sample MGYA00520511_ERZ809296 | MGnify/ENA primary metagenome ERZ809296 (study PRJEB31576, sample SAMEA3212662) | Homo sapiens | biome: human-gut; feature: human gut; material: fecal | place: Sweden | collected 2012 ...
GATTTTGAATATGGGCAGGGCCTGATGAGCGCCAATCTGCCGGACAACACCGATATCTTCGTGCCGGGCGAGACCGTGCCCGACCCCGAATGCCTGCCGCAGGACTGGGATACGCTCTATGCGGAAACGCTCAAGAGCATTCGCAACCCGATTGGTATGCAGCCGCTTTCCGAGCTGGCGCATAAGGGCAGCACCGTCGTCATTGTCATCCCGGATATCGTCAAGGGCGGCAACCAGCCGACCAGCCACCGCAAGGTCTCTATCCGCGCGTGCATCGACGAGCTGTACGCGGCGGGCGTGGAAAAGAAGGATATTCTGCTGCTGTTCTCCAACGGTCTGCACCCGCGCACCAGCGTGCCGGAGATGAAGACCATTTTGGGCGACGAACTGTTTAACGAGTTCTATTATTCCGGCCAGATCACCAGCCACGACAGCGAAGATTACGACCACCTTGTCGATCTCGGCTACACGGATCACGGCGACCACGTCATCATGAATAAATACGTCTATGACGCGGACGTGGCGATTCTCATCGGCCATACGCAGGGCAATCCCTACGGCGGTTACTCCGGCGGCTATAAGCACTGCGCTACGGGCATTTCCCATTGGCGTTCCATCGCGGCGCACCACGTTCCGCAGGTCATGCACCGCGCGGACTTCGTGCCCGTCTCCACCCACAGCGAGATGCGCAACAAGTTCGATCAGCAGGGCATGTTCATGGAAGAGAAGATGGGCAAGAAGTTCTTCTGCTGCGACGCGGTGCTGGACAGCAAGAGCCGCCAGATTGCCATCTTCTCCGGCTACGCGAAGGAGATGCAGCCGATCTCCTGGGCGCTGGCGGACAAGCGCACCTACGTCCACTGGGCAGAGAAGAAGTATGATGTCGTCGTCTTCGGCATGCCGACGAACTTCCACTACGGCAACGGCATGGGCACCAACCCGATTCAGATGATGCAGGCGCTCTCCGCGCAGGTCATCCGCCACAAGCGCATCCTCTCCGACCATTGCGTGTTCATCGTGTCGAGCATCTGCGACGGCTATTTCCACGACGAGCGCTGGCCGTACCTGCGAGAACTGTATGAAATGTTCCAGCACGACTACATGCAGACCCTGCCGGATATGAACCGCTACGGCGAGTATTTCGCGACGAACGAGGAATACATCCGCAAGTATCGCTTCGCCAATGCGTTCCACCCGTTCCACGGCTTCTCGATGATGTCCTGCGGCCACATTGCGGAGATGAACACCAGCGCCATCTACATCGTCGGCGCGCGCGAGCCGGGCATCGCCCGCGGCATGGGGCTCAAGACCCGCGCGACGTTTGAAGAAGCGCTCGAAGACGCGAAGAAGAAGATCGTCGGACCGAACCCGAACATCCTCGCCCTGCCGCGCGCGTTCACGACGACGGCGGTCCACCTGTGCATGAAAGACCCAAGCCAGAACAGCCATAGCCGCGACGGTATTGTACACCCGTGCGGGGGATGCTAAAACGCAGGGGGGACGTTGGGGCTTTGCCCCAAGCCCCAGCAGGGAACTGAGTTCCCTGCACCTTCCCCATTATAAAAATAAAACCCGTCGATTCGACGGGCTTTATTTTTATAAAAGGAGGGGGGTTGGGGTCTAAGACCCCAAGCGGAGTTTGAGGCGGCAGCCTCAACGTATTCCCCCATATAGAGCTGCCAGCTCGCCGCTGCCTGCGGCTTTCAGCTCGGCAAGCCATGCGGCGTAGGTCTCGTCATTCAGCTCGATTTCGCCGGTGGCGAAGCGTGCAATGCCCCTGTCTACCAGCCCGCCGAGCACGGCGGTCAGCGCGTCGGCGCGCTGCTGGTCATCCAGGCTCAATGCGTGTGCAGGAATGATTTGTTCGCTGACGGCATGGACGCGTTCGTTCTGCTCGAAAACGTGCGCGTCAACGGGGCTGGCCACCTTGGCGATGAAATCGCCGGGATAAAGCCCCGGCATGGCCGCGCCGGTATACATCAGCACATTGGCGCGGATGTCGTTGATCGTCCGGGTGTTGGTGACTTTGAACGACCAAGTGCCGTCCGCATTCCATGCGTAATCCTCGCCTTCGATGCCCGCATAGGCCAGCAGCGCGCCTTCTTCGCCATACAGGGCATCGACCCAGCGCAGAGCAGCGGCGGGATCTTCACAGGAGGATGTGACGGCGAAACAGCCCGTCCACACGTCGCCCAGCAGATCGCGCCAGCGGGTCGCGCCGGAGGCATCCGGCATGAGCAGGGCTTCGTAATCCGTCACGGCGGAAGAAGGCACGTGCGTGTACGGCGTCATCGTGACGAGCAGGCCGCTGGTCACGGCTGCATCTTCATCATCGGAGGACGAAGAGAGCGCCGCTGTGCTGTGCATCGTGGTGAAAGCGTCTTTGGTTAAGATCCCCTTCTCCACCCAGTCGCGCAGGGTAGAGATGAAATCGCGGTAGGCGGGCAGTTCCGGCGCGAAGACGAGCGAACCGTCGGCTTGACGTGCCAGATTGCTGTCGTCTGCGACGATGCCGAAATACGGCAGAAGCCAGCGCATTTCATATACGCCGATGAGATCCGCCGCGATCTCGTCCTGTTTGTAGTTGCCGTTGGGGTCGCCCGTTTTGAATGCCAGCAGCACGTCAGTCAATTCTTCGACCGATGTCGGTGCGGACAGGTTCAGCGCAGAAAGCCATTTGGCGTTGATCCACACGCAGACCTGACGCTCCGTCGTATTCAGCAGCGGCAGGGAGGCGATACGGCCATCCTCCAAACAGATTGCCGCTTTCCAATCGGGATGCGCGGCCAGCAGCGCGGAGAGGTTGGGCATGTTGGCCTCGATCAGCGGCGCAAGGTCGATCAACGCGCCGCCGTTCAGCAGGGCCTGTTCCTGCGCGCGGGTCAGGTTTGCCTTAAAGAGCACGTCTGCCGGAATGTCGCCCTGCGCCATTGCGTCCAGCATTGCGGCATACTGCGTTTCATCCGAAACGGCGTGCGCCTCCATCGAAACGCCCGTCAGCGCTTCCATACGCGGAAAGAACAGACTGCTCTCCCAGCTGCGCTCGACGGTCTCAGTTTCAAGGCCGGTGAGCGTCGCCGCGCTGGCCGCACCCGCCAGCAGAGACAAGGCGAGGGAGAGAGAAAGGGTTTTTTTCAAAAAGCTGTGCATCGTGCGCCTCCGAGAATCAATTTACTGTGATTATATCATACTTTGGCTGTGGAGAAAAGGGGACGCGGCGCGCGGTCAGAACGGACTATTTGCGGATAGTCCGCCATAAGATGGCCGGGACGGGAGGCGGATGCGCGGTGCTGGAAGCGATGCTGGAAGGATGGCGCGGCAAGCGCGTGCTGATTGTGGGAAAGCCGGACGGCCTGTGCGCGTTTCTCACGGCCATGCTGGAAGAGATTGGCGCAAGACTGATGCGCGTCGGCGATCGGGCGGATGCACAGGCGCTCTGCCGCGCGCTGACGGCGGGGCGGATTGGCGCGGTGATTCTGCCGGAAGAGATGACGGGGCGCGATCTGCCCGAACGGCTGGCGGCCACGCTCACACTGATTCAGGAAATCCGCGAGGCTGGCGTGCCGCTGCTGCTGGCGCTGTCTGACGCGGCGGTCTATCCAAGCAGCGCGGGAAAAATGAACGAAACGGCGGCTATCGGCGGGCGGACGCGCGAGGGACTGGAAGCTTCTATTCTGCAAATGGCAATTTTAGGCGCGGCGCGCGGACTGACGGGCGACCCGGTGCGGACGATGCTCATTCGGCATGCGCCGACTTTGGGCGGCCAATGTACAGACTGGTGCGAGGCGCTGCTGAACGGTGAACCGGTGAAAGTGGTAAATCCGACAGCGCGCGGGGTGTTTGTGCATCCGCTCGACGTGGCCGGCTGTGCGCTGATGCTGGGCGCGGAGGCGTTTCGGCGCGGCGAAGGCGGCGTTTATCACATCGGGACGGATGCGCGAAGCATCTGCACCAACCGAAGCGCGGCACAACGGCTGAGTATGCGCCATCACGGAACGGCGCAGATTCAGAAAGAGGAGACGGACGGGAAGGCGGCGTCCGTGCTGCTGGATGGAAGCGCTGCGCGGCGGCTCTGCGGCGCAGTATGCCGATTGGACGCGGATCAGGCGCTCGACTTGCTGTTTGAGCAGCGAAAAGCTGCGCGCGAAGGGCGGGAAGCGGAGACGATCCGGAAGATGGCGCGGACATATCTGGAAGCCTGCCGCGCATAACCTGAAAACGGAGGCGATGACATGGAAAAAGGCATCACGCAGACGGCGAAACACACGCTGATGCTCGACGGACGTTCGCGCGCTAAGCTGACGGGCGTAACGGCGGTCAGCTGCTTCAACGACAGGGAGGTTGTGCTGGAAACGGGAGAGGGCGAAGTTGCGCTGCTGGGAGAAAATCTGCACATCGAGCAGCTGAACCTCGACGACGGCCAGCTCGACGTGACGGGCGAAATCGCGGGCGTCGAGTATGAAACGCCGCGCAAAAAGGAGCGGCGCGGACTTTTTGGACGAAAAAAAGCATGACGGCGCTGGAACAGGCGCGAGCTCTGGGGATGATGGCAGCGCTGGGCGCGGCGCTCGGAGGAATCTATGACTTGATGGGGATGATACGGCGGAGCCGGGCGGGCGTGGGCGCATCTGACCTGCTTTTCGGCATGCTCTGCGCATTGGGTATGACGCTGACGGCGCTGTATCTGCGGATGAATCCGTTTCGGCTGTACGCGTTTGCAGGTGTGGCGCTGGGCATGGGCGCATATGCCGCGACGGCAGGGCGGCTTTTCCGGGCGCTGTACAGATTGAAACAGAATTGTGTCAAAAAAGTTAAATAACGTCGCGGAGATGATGAATTTGTTGCAGGAAAAAACGAAAAGAGGTCGAATTATGACTGTACAAATTTGTCAAAAGATGCGGGGGATGGGCGGAATGGCCTCAAAGAAAAAAAGAATCAGGCCGTTTCGGGTTTTGGCCATGTTGATGGGCGCCGGAACCCTGGCGATGCTGATGCGCTTTCCGGCCAAGGCGGTCAGTTTGGAGCGGCAGCAGGCGCAGCTGGTCGAGGCCGCTCAGGCATACGGCGAAGCGCAGAGCACCAATAACCGGCTAAAAGGCCAACTGGCGGAAATCGGGACGAAGGAATTTGTCGAACGCACGGCGCGCAGAGATTACGGCTACTGCTGGTACGGCGAGATCATCTATCAGGTGGGCAACCTGGACGAAATCGAGCAGCAGCTTGAATTTGACGTATACGGACAGGACTAAAGCGGAGGGAAAAACCATGCGCCTTGGCTGCATCGGAATCGGCTCAAACGCGATCCGCCTGCTGGTTGCGGGCTGGAAGAACGGAAGGCTTATCGACACGCGCCGCGAACGCCGGGGAACGCGCCTGTTTGCCGGGCTGGTCGGGGGAAAACTGACTGAAGAGAGCATGCAGTCTTCTGTGGAAGCAGTCGGAGAACTGGCGGGGTGTGCCCGTGCCGACGGCGCGCAGAAGATTTTTGTTTTTGCCACCAGCGCGGTGCGCGACGCGGCAAACGGCAGGATATTCACCGAACGATGCGAGGCGATCTGCGGCGCGAAGGTGGAGATTGTCTCCGGCGAAGAGGAAGCCGTGCTTTCTTATATCGGCGCGAGCGAGGGCGGCGCGTGCGGCATGATTGACATCGGCGGCGGCTCGACGGAATTCACGCTGGGCGAGGATGAACGCATTCTCGGCGCGGTCAGCCTGCAAATGGGCGCAGTGCGTATGAACGCACAAAGGCCCATTCTCAAATATGAAGATTATGCGGCGACGGTGGAGCAGTGCCGGAGGATGATTCAGCGGGACGCACAGGGCTTGCTTGCGTTTGAGACGAAGCCGGAATGGGTAGGCGTTGGCGGCACGATGACCACGCTCGGCGCGATGGAGCGCGCCATTCCGCTGTTTGACGCACAAACCTGCGAAGGCATGACGATGGATCTGCCCACGGTGGCCGGATGGGGCAGACGCCTTGCGCGCATGAGCATGGCTGAACGGCGGCAGGTGCCCGGCCTGATGGCCCATCGAGCGGACATCATCCCCAGCGGCGTAGCGATTTTGGAAGCGGCCATGCGTGAATTTGGCGTGAACGAGCTGCGGCTTTCGGCACATGGCAACATGGACGGGTATTTGAAGAAAAAATTTCAAGAAAAGGCTTGACAGACGATGGCAGATTGTGTATAATGATCCTCGTCGTCAGAACGACGGCGCTTCACATCGCGGGATGGAGCAGTCTGGCAGCTCGTCGGGCTCATAACCCGAAGGTCGTAGGTTCAAATCCTACTCCCGCAACCATATGGCGGCATAGCTCAGCTGGCCAGAGCATTCGGTTCATACCCGAAGTGTCATGTGTTCGAATCACATTGCCGCTACCAGAGAATCCAGTCAAGTTGATTGCTTGGCTGGATTTTTTTTTATTGCATAAAATCGCCCGCGTGTGCGAGAGTTTGATGTTTTGCGGACTGTGGCGGAGATGAAGGCGGGCTCAGCCCGCTTTTATTCATGTCAAAGTGCCGAAATTTTGGGATTTCGGCACTTTTTTTGTCACACCTTCAATAAAATAACAACCGTTTAATCCTTGGGTGGATTGAGTTTTTGGAGGCTTTGCGCAGTCATATGCCGTGCCACAAACGGTTAAAGAAGGGTCAGCAGCCTGCGGGCATTTTCCAAGTCTTCTTCCTGCGTGTGGATGTACACATTCTGCATGGTTTTCAAATCTGCCCAGCCGCCCATGCTTTGCAGCGTTTTTTCCGATACGCCTGCGCGATAGGCACGTGTGGCGAAGGTATGGGAACCTCCTTATCTGGATATTTCGGAATGATGTCGTTCTTCTCGTTCGCGAAGCAGAAGATCAACATTGTGCTGCACTTGTGAGAGCTTCAGCAGCTCGTCACGAAGAGGAATCAGGCGCGGGGCTTGTTCGGCGTAACTTTGCCGAAGGGTTTCCAGTTCTTCTTTCCAAACCTTGACTGTCGGCAGTTTGTCGCCCAGTTATGCCGAAAAATGTTTGGTTCATATCAAAGTGCCGGGATTTTGAAATTCCGTTTTTATCAACATTTGCAATTCCCAATGCCCCAAAAAAGCGGAAACATGCTTTATATTGAACAAAAGAAGAAGTCGAGACGACACGAGCCGACAAAATTAAAAAAATATCCAATTCGGCGCAAAGATATTGTATAGATTAAATATATATGATATGATATAACTGTGAAATGAAAACGAGAGGACGATAAAGCGGAAGGAAAACGAATATGGAGGATAAAGAAAAACTCACCTTGTCAGGATTGCAGCATTTTGCATTCTGCCGTCGGCAGTGGGCGCTGATTTTTATTGAACAGCAATGGCAAGAGAACCTGCGGACGGCGGAAGGAAACGCCATGCATCACCGCGCACATGATGAGACGCAGTTTGAGCGGCGAGGTGATATGCTGACTGTTCGCGGACTCCGCGTGTTTTCCAAACGTCTGAACGTGACAGGTGTGTGCGACGTGGTTGAATTCCACCAATCGGAAGAGGGCGTAGCGTTGTACGGACAGGAAGGAACATGGATGCCGTATCCGGTTGAATACAAACGTGGCGCGCCTAAGGAACACGACGCAGATGCTTTGCAGCTTTGCGGTCAGGCGATGTGCTTGGAAGACATGCTGTTGTGTGCGATTCCGGAGGGAAGTTTGTATTATGGAGAAACGCGTCGGCGCGAGCGCGTGACGTTTTCACCAGAACTGCGCCAATGTGTGGAGACGCTGCTTGGCGAAATGCAGGGGTATATGGATCGCGGATATACGCCTAAGGCTAAAATGACAAAAGGATGCAATGCCTGTTCGCTGAAGGAACTTTGCATGCCTAAAGCAGGCAGAAGCATGTCCGTGGATGCGTATCTGCGGCGTGCTGCAAAGGAGGGTGCAGCCGAATGAGAAAAATGCTGAATACGCTTTTTATCACATCAGAGGACGCTTATTTAGCGCTTGAAAATGAAAACGTCGTCATTTTTCGCGGCGAAGAAAAGATGGGCCAGTATCCGCTTCAGATTTTGGAAAATGTTGTGTCATTCTCTTATAAGGGAGCGAGTCCCGCGTTGATGGGCGCATGCGCGCAGCGCAATATTCATTTATGCTTTTTGACGCCGAACGGACGTTTCCTCGCGCGGGTTTGCGGCCAATCGCGGGGAAATGTGATCCTTCGCAAAACGCAATACCGCGTTTCGGATGACCCGGCGAAAAGCTGCACGGTTGCGCGAAACATGATTTTCGGCAAAATCTTTAACTGTCGCTGGGTGCTGGAACGGATGCTTCGAGATCATGCGATGCGAGTAGATGCGCCGAGCCTTTCGACAGCTTCGGCACAGCTGCAAGACCAGCTGGAAGGCATTCGGCAGATTGACGATCTGGATGCGCTTCGGGGAATAGAAGGCATGGCGTCGGCGGCCTACTTCGGCGTGTTTGACCAGCTGATTCTGAATCAAAAAGAGGTCTTTCATTTTGACGGAAGAAACCGCAGACCGCCGCTTGACCGGGTGAATGCCGCGCTTTCCATGACGTATACGCTGCTGGCGCATGACTGCGCGTCGGCGCTGGAAAGCGTCGGCTTGGATGCTTACGTCGGGTTTATGCACAGGGATAGACCGGGAAGGACGTCCCTGGCTCTTGACCTGATGGAAGAGCTGCGTGCGCCGTTGGCGGATCGCTTCGTACTGACGCTGATCAATACGCGCGTTTTGCAGCAGAAGCATTTTAAAATGCAGGTCGATGGCGCGGTATGGCTGACGGACGACGGGCGCAAGGCGTTGCTGTCCGCATGGCAAAATCGAAAAAAAGAGGAAATCACGCATCCGTTTTTGAAAGAAAAGATGGCATGGGGACTGGTGCCGTATGTGCAGGCCCTGCTTCTGGCCCGGTATCTGCGCGGAGATATGGATGAGTATCCTCCGTTTTTATGGAAATAAGAGGGAAAACGATGTTAGTGTTGATTACATACGATGTGAACACGACGGATGCGGCGGGGAAGCGCCGCCTTCGGAACGTGGCGAAGCTGTGCGTTGCGCACGGACAACGTGTGCAGAACTCGGTTTTTGAATGCAGCTTGGATGCAGCGCAGCTTTGCGGACTCAAAGCCGAATTGACAAAGTTGATCGACAGCCAGAAAGATAGTCTGCGTTTTTACAATTTGGGAAACGCATTTCATTCAAAAGTAGAACATATCGGCGTGCGAAGCGGCTACCAGCCGGACGATGTGCTGATGCTGTGAGGAGGAAATGCAGATGGCGTATGTAACGCATTTGAAACCGGATGGAACATATCAGCCGTTGAAGGCGCACGAGGAGAATGTCGCGGCTTTGGCCGGAAAATTTGCCGAAGCATTCGGCGCGAAGGCGCATGGCGAACGAACGGGGCTGCTGCACGACATCGGCAAATACAGCGACAACGGGCAGAAACGGCAGCGCGATCCGGAACACACGGCCAAGGTGGATCACGCGACGGCGGGCGCGCAGCTGGCATGGAAACTGAAAGACTGTGTTGCGGCGTTTGCCGTGGCGGGCCATCACAGCGGTTTGCCGGATATGGGCAGCGGGTCTGATGACGGCGGCGGAACGCTTTGGGCGCGGCTGAACAAGCCCTTGACAGGCGGAAACGATCCATCCGCGTGGAAAAATGAAATCGAAATTCCAGAGAAAATATGTTATCCGGTCTGGCTTGAAACTGAAAAAGACGCGCGGCGTTTGGCGATGTACACCCGCATGCTGTTTTCGTGCCTGGTGGATGCGGATTATCTGGATACGGAAACGGCGATTCAGGGCGGACAGCCGCGCGGAAAGGGGGAAACGCTGGAGCGTCTTTTAGAAAAGCTGAATGCCCATGTCGCGCCGTGGCTTGAAGCGCCTGCCAACGACCTTTGCGCCAAACGAAGCGCGATTTTGGCGCGCTGTCTGCACGGCGGAGAGGACGAGCAGGGGCTGTACACGCTGACCGTGCCGACAGGCGGCGGCAAGACGATTTCCTCGCTGGCGTTCGCTCTGTCGCATGCGGTGAAACATGATCTGCAGCGCGTGATTTATGTGATTCCGTATACGAGCATCATCGAGCAGAACGCCGACGTTTTTGCGAAGGTGCTGGGCGAAGAAAACGTGCTGGAACATCACAGTCAGGTGGAATTTGCGGATGACGGTGAGGAAACGCCGGAGGCTTACAAAAAGCGTCTGGCATGCGAAAATTGGGACGCGCCCGTGGTTGTGACAACGGCCGTGCAGTTTTTTGAATCGCTGTACGCGGCGAAGACCTCGAAGTGCAGAAAACTGCACAACATTGCAAACAGCGTCGTAATTTTTGATGAGGCGCAGACGCTTCCGCTGCCTTTTTTAATTCCGTGTGTCTCGGCCATCGGCGAGCTGGTGCAGCACTACGGCGTGACCGCGGTGCTTTGCACGGCGACACAGCCCGCGCTGGGCAGGCTGTTCAAGCAGCTTGCGCCGACGCTCGTTCAGCATGAAATCGCCCCTGATCCGGATGAATTATTCGACTGTTTTCGCCGGGTTTCGTTTTGTCGGGAAGGCGTTTTTACGCCGGAGAAGCTGGCAGAGCGGTTGACGGAGACGGCGCAGGTACTTTGCATCGTCAACACCAGAAAGCGTGCGCGGCAGGTGTACGAAAGCCTGCCCGAAGAAGGGCGCTTTCATCTGTCCACGCTGATGATTCCGACGGATCGCGAAAAGACGCTGAATGCGATTCGGACGCGGCTGCAAAACGGGAAGACCTGCCGCGTGGTTTCAACCAGTTTGGTGGAAGCGGGCGTGGACGTCGATTTTCCGTCGGTCTGGCGCGAATTGGCGGGTCTGGACAGCATTTTGCAGGCCGCGGGGCGCTGCAACCGCGAGGGCAGACGAAGCGCTGCGGAAAGCGTTGTGCATGTTTTTGAGGCGGAAGGCAAATTTCCTGCTTCCATGACGCAGCAGCGCGAGGCGGCGACGAAAGTTATGGAGGAATTTGAAGAAATCAATACCCGTCCGGCCATTCGGGCATATTTCAAGCGGCTGCTTTGGGTGAAGGGCGATGAAGCGCTGGATGCAAAGCAGATTCTAAGCAGCGAACGTGCCTGCACATTCCAAAGCACGGCGAAGATGTTTCGGCTAATTGACGCCGACACGTGCGCGGTATATGTGCCGAATGCGGACAACGCAGAGGATATTGCACGGCTGCGGGCAGGACTGTACAGCAAAGCGCTGATTCGCCGATTGGGCCGAAGCAGCGTGAACGTGTACCGGCATGAATATGAAAAACTCGTCTCCGCAGCCGTTGTGGAGGATTACGGGCAGGACGGATTCGGCATTCTGATTCAGCCGGATACGTATGATCCGAAGTGCGGCCTTTCAACGGAAGCTGAGGATGCGTTCCTGATGATATAAAATTAGAGGATGCACTCGCATGCACCCTCAACCGGTTGGCTACTAAACAATTCAATATTTCAATCCACGTCTCAGCCCGCGTCATAATTCGCAGGTTGCTCCGACCGAAGTATTGTATCATCATTTTATTGCTGGGTCAAGGAACTTGTTGATTGATGATCTGTAATACACGTGATTTCTACTAAACAAATCAATGAAAAAATATATTGACAAAGAAAAGAAAGCGCGATATCATACAGTCATACCAAACAACAACTGATATGGAGGTGAGAAACATGTCCGTTCAAATGGAAGTCTGGGGCGACTACGCATGCTGGTCGCGCCCGGAGCTCAAAACCGAGCGTTATTCATACGATGTGCCGACGCCAAGCGGTGCGCGCGGGATGCTTGAGAGCGTCTACTGGCACCCCGGCTTACGCTGGCATATTGATAAGGTTTATGTCATGAACCCGATTCGGTTTACCAATCTGCGGCGCAACGAGGTCAAATCCAAAATACTGGCAAGCGCAATTCTGTCGGAGGCCAACGGCAAGGCGGCTTCGTATATCGACCGCAACGAGGATATCCAGCAGCGGGCGACGACGATGCTCCGCGATGTGCATTACGTCATCGAGGCGCATTTTGAAATGACCGACAAGGCCAGCGCGTCGGATAATCCGGGCAAGTTTCAGGATATCATCAAGCGCAGACTGCGCCGGGGCCAGGCATACGCTCAGTCGTATTTAGGCACGCGCGAATGCACGGCGCATTTCGGCCTGTGGGAAGGCGGCAAAATTGAAACCATTCCGGAAACGCGGGATTTGGGTCTTATGTTGTATGACATCGATTTTTCAGATCCGAACGATATGCAGCCGATGTTTTTCCGCGCTAAACTGGAAAACGGCGTGCTTGACCTGACGAATTGCGAGGTGATCAAATGATCCTGCAAGCGTTGGTTCACTGTTATGAAGCGCTGGCCGAACGAGGCGAGTTGGAAAAGCCGGGCTGGTCGCCGGTGAAGGTCAGCTGGGGCTTGGAACTGGACGCGGAAGGGCAGGTGAAAAGTCTGCTGGCGATGGGCGGTACGGATGCAAAGGGCAAGCAGATTCCGCGGACGATGAAACTGCCCGACCCCGTGAAGCGTTCCAGTGGCGTGGCGGCGAATTTTCTGTGCGATAATTCCGCCTATGTGCTGGGCGTTGACGCGAAAGGAAAGCCGGAACGAACGCGCGAATGCTTTGCGGCGTGCGCGCGGAAGCATCAGGCCATCTTGAAGAATGTGCATCATCCAACGGCTAAGGCGATTTTGAATTTTTTTGAGATTTGGAAGCCCGAAAACGCGGCGCAACACCCGGCAATTCAGCCCAATTTGGATATGCTGCTCAAGGGCGGTAATATCGTCTTTGTGACGCAGGATGCGGATGGAGAACCTCAGCTTGCGCAGGATGTGCCGGAAATCCGCCGCGCGTGGGACGAAGCCTACGCCAAGTCGGATGATGCGGTGATGGGGCGCTGTCTGGTCACGGGTGAAGAAGGGCCGATTGCGATTCTGCATCCAAGCATCAAAGGCGTGATGGGGGCGCAGTCCTCCGGCGCGTCGCTGGTTTCCTTCAATGCGCCCGCGTTTGAATCCTATGGCAAGGAAAGCGCGCGCGACAATCAGGGACAGGGCCGCAATGCGCCGGTCGGTAGATATGCCGCGTTCGCCTATGGCGCGGCGCTGAACTACATGGTTGGACAGGAGAATTTTCACGGAAGGCTAGGAGACACGACGCTCGTTTACTGGGCGGAAGGCGCCGAACCGGCCTACGGCAGCGCGTTCATGGCGATGATGGGTATGGGCGGCGAGGAGAAAAACGAAATCACGCAGAAGGAACTGAACGGCGTGCTGACCGCGCTCTGTCAGGGACGCACCGTGAATTGGGCCAACGTGCCGCTGAACCCGAAAAACCGATTCTATATTCTGGGACTTGCGCCGAATGCGTCCAGATTGTCCGTGCGATTTTTCCTGCGGGATTCCTTCGGCGCATTTGTAGAGTATTATCAGAAGCATCAGGAGCGGCTGAACATCGTCCGTCCCGCGTTTGACGAGCGGGAGACGCTTTCCATGTGGGCGCTGCTGCGGGAGACTGTTAATCCGAATAGTCGAGATAAATCGGCACAGCCCCAGCTGGTCGGCGAATTGCTGCGCGCGGTGCTGACGGGTTCGCTCTATCCGTCGGCCATGTTTACGCAGACAGAAATCCGTCTACGCGCGGAAAAAGACATTACACGCGGAAAAGCCGCGATAATCAAAGCCTTTTTGCTGCGCAACGTCGTTGAACAGCAGAAAGAACAGATACATGTTTATAAGGAGGTTTTGGACGTGGAGCTGAATGAACAATCGACCTATCTGCCCTATCGGCTGGGCAGGCTTTTCGCGGTGCTGGAGGCTGTGCAGCAAAGAGCTAATCCGAATATCAATACGACCATCAAGGATCGTTATTTCAATTCTGCCTGTGCAACGCCTGCGCTCGTGTTCCCGACGCTGCTGCGTCTGGCACAGAGTCACCTTGGCAAAATCGGCGGCGGCGCGGAGGTCTATTACGATAAGATGATAACCGAATTGCTCGGCGATGTGACGCAGAGCTATCCGGCACGTTTGAGCTTGCAGGATCAGGGCATTTTCCAGCTGGGCTACTATCATCAGAAACAAAAGCTGTTCACTAAGAAGGAGGAGAAGGACAATGGCTGACGTGATTCGGAATCGATATGACTTCGTGATTCTTTTCGATGTGGAAAACGGCAACCCGAACGGTGATCCCGATGCGGGCAACATGCCGCGCGTTGATCCGGAAACGGGCTGCGGACTGGTGACGGATGTCTGCCTGAAGCGCAAAATCCGCAACTATGTGGAAACTGTCAAAGAGGATGATCCGCGCTTCGGCATTTACATCAAGGATGGTGTGCCGCTCAATGCCAGCGACAAAGCCGCTCTCGAATCGGCGGGACATAAGGAAACGGATTTGAAAGCATTGAAAAAAACCGATCCGGATATTGACAAGAAGCTGATGCAGTATATGTGCGGCCATTACTTCGATATTCGCACGTTCGGCGCGGTGATGACGACGTTCGTCAAGGCTTCGCTCAACTGCGGCCAGGTGCGCGGCCCGGTTCAGCTCGGCTTCGCCAAAAGTGTTGATCCCATCATGCCGCAGGAAGTGACGATTACCCGTGTGGCTATCACCACGGAAGAGGATGCAGCCAAAAAGGGCACAGAGATGGGCCGCAAATTCATCGTCCCCTACGGCCTTTACCGCGCGGAGGGCTTCATATCCGCCAATCTGGCACGCAAAACGACCGGATTTGACGAGGACGATTTGGCACTCCTTTGGAAAGCAATTTTGAATATGTTTGAAAACGACCGCTCTGCCGCGCGCGGTATGATGGCCGTCCGCAAACTGATTATCTTCAAGCATGACAGCGAACTGGGCGAAGCCCCCGCGTGGAAGCTGTTCAAACTCGTAGATGTTCAGCGTAAATCTGAGGTTGCCGCTCCTCGTAGTTTTGAGGATTATCAGTTTAACGTTGATACGGATCATCTGCCGCAGGGCGTGACCTGTCAAATCATGGAGTGATGAGATGCATCCTCTGAAAAGCCGTGCGAAGGTGAAGCTGTCATGACTTTTCGGGAAGCTTCGCACCCAAAGCAGCTTGATTTTAGGCCATAAAAAAGGCTTTAAAGTCTTAGAAAAATGAGCTGTGATGATTTTGTTGTATAGACTGCCTTGAATCCAAACGGATTTTTAGAGGTTTATGCTGTCTCCCCTCGCATGAGGGGAGTGGATTGAAATATATACTGATATTGGCGCTCGTCCGCTGCATCTTGTCTCCCCTCGCATGAGGGGAGTGGATTGAAATATCCGCCGGGAAGTGCTGTCAATCATAGTCAGAGTCTCCCCTCGCATGAGGGGAGTGGATTGAAATAATTTTGCAGGCGAAGATTTTTTATCGACATAAAGGTCTCCCCTCGCATGAGGGGAGTGGATTGAAATCCAACAAACAGAATATAATGATATCAACAGTCAAGTCTCCCCTCGCATGAGGGGAGTGGATTGAAATACGATTGCCGTGCCAGGTCGGCAAAAAGATGACCAGTCTCCCCTCGCATGAGGGGAGTGGATTGAAATTCGATTGCCTCAATCAGTGCGTTGATCTGGTCACGTCTCCCCTCGCATGAGGGGAGTGGATTGAAATGGTTATTGCCGCCGATCATATCGAAAATCGTTTGGTCTCCCCTCGCATGAGGGGAGTGGATTGAAATGCCCATTTCCGCGAAGAAGCGGCAAACTGCGCTTGTCTCCCCTCGCATGAGGGGAGTGGATTGAAATAGACCGAGCGGCTGGAAGTCGGCGCAGATCTTGAGTCTCCCCTCGCATGAGGGGAGTGGATTGAAATGCTTGACTACTGGCAGGATGTCAAGCAGGGCGCGGTCTCCCCTCGCATGAGGGGAGTGGATTGAAATCAGACGACAACGAAGAGCACGTTGTCGCCACAGGTCTCCCCTCGCATGAGGGGAGTGGATTGAAATCCAATTTGCTTGTACGTAAAAAGGAGCGCCTGCTGTCTCCCCTCGCATGAGGGGAGTGGATTGAAATGTATGGAATTTGATTGAGCGCTCCGTCATCATATCGTCTCCCCTCGCATGAGGGGAGTGGATTGAAATCTTGCCCGGATGCAGCAGACGCAGCAGCAGATGGTCTCCCCTCGCATGAGGGGAGTGGATTGAAATTCCGGGCGTTGTTCCGCCCAGATTGTAGAATGGTCTCCCCTCGCATGAGGGGAGTGGATTGAAATCGTTATCGAGAAAGCAGTTGTGCCGCCAGCCGTGTCTCCCCTCGCATGAGGGGAGTGGATTGAAATAAGCGCATTCACGCGCTCTTCGGTTGTCGGCGGCGTCTCCCCTCGCATGAGGGGAGTGGATTGAAATGATACTGGCGTTACGATCTGGCATGACCCTAATCAGGTCTCCCCTCGCATGAGGGGAGTGGATTGAAATTGTCTGTGTACGCTGTGTAACCATCCCGTCCACGTCTCCCCTCGCATGAGGGGAGTGGATTGAAATCAGAAACAAACATTCTAACAGGTGTGATTACACCACGTCTCCCCTCGCATGAGGGGAGTGGATTGAAATTGAAAAGAGGTGAAAACGGTGAGCTGACGGTTGAACGTCTCCCCTCGCATGAGGGGAGTGGATTGAAATGTACTCTGCAAGTATAACGCTTGTATTTCAGTATAGTCTCCCCTCGCATGAGGGGAGTGGATTGAAATTTACACCGTCGATACTTATTTAACATGGTATGCGCGTCTCCCCTCGCATGAGGGGAGTGGATTGAAATCACCAACAATACCGAAGGAACAGGAACCAACACGGTCTCCCCTCGCATGAGGGGAGTGGATTGAAATTTTGCGCGCTTTGCGCCATTGTCAAAGAGTGGAGTCTCCCCTCGCATGAGGGGAGTGGATTGAAATGACATCAAAACTAATATCGAATGTATCGCTCGTGTCTCCCCTCGCATGAGGGGAGTGGATTGAAATTGACAGAGGGATTTGTGTTTCATGATGCGGGCGTGTCTCCCCTCGCATGAGGGGAGTGGATTGAAATTGCGGGGTATATTGAAACCACGATGACGGATATGTCTCCCCTCGCATGAGGGGAGTGGATTGAAATTACTGATATTCTGGAAATATACGCGTTATCGTCGTCTCCCCTCGCATGAGGGGAGTGGATTGAAATAATAAAGAAGGTGAAGAAGTGGAAAACGAACTCTGTCTCCCCTCGCATGAGGGGAGTGGATTGAAATGATCCGACAGAGAGCTGCCATCACCTCCCCACTCGTCTCCCCTCGCATGAGGGGAGTGGATTGAAATTGGTCTTTGGCGTTGGCCTTAATCACCCAGCCGTCGGTCTCCCCTCGCATGAGGGGAGTGGATTGAAATATCCCGATTGTGTCATTAAAGCAATGTTGGCGCAGTCTCCCCTCGCATGAGGGGAGTGGATTGAAATTGGCACTGTTTGGCGTAACGCCGACGGTGCAGGTCTCCCCTCGCATGAGGGGAGTGGATTGAAATGATGAGGGCGTGGGAGACCGTTACCATCACGCACGTCTCCCCTCGCATGAGGGGAGTGGATTGAAATTCAAAGTAAAGCTGACCTGCCGCAAAAGCGTCAAGGTCTCCCCTCGCATGAGGGGAATGGATTGAAATTTTTGCAAAAGCTTTATAAGAATATCACTCTCAGTCTCCCCTCGCGTGAGGGGAGTGGATTGAAATACCTGTACCGCAACGGCCTTGCGACTGTCAGCGGGTCTCCCCTCGCACGAGGGGAGTGGATTGAAATGTAATTGCGGGCTGTTTTGTAATACTCGGTGCTGGTCTCCTCTTGCACGAGTGGAGCAGACTGAAATCGGTATTGTTATTTTGTCTATGAGACGTTCGACGAGCGCGACGAGTTCCTCGCCGGCGAATCGGCGTTCATGGCCAGCTTCACCAGCGCGGTCACGGGCGCGGGCCGCAAGCTCAACAACTATGACTTTGATCTGCGCGTGGGGGCTTCCCGACGGCCAACGGTCAGGTGGTGCTCATCAACGCGACGAGCATGTTTATCCTGAAGACGGATAAGCGCATGGAGACGGCCAAGCGTGCGCTGGCGGCGGTCTGCTCGGCGGAAGCCAACGAAGCGGCGGCGAAGTAAGCGAAAGAATGCGCGGTGTTCAAAAGGAATGGAGCAAATTGTGAGCAATTTGACGAATATGCCGAACGATGCAAAAACAAGAATTGACGAATCCCCCAAAAAGGTGATATAATCGCAGAGATAAGAAATAAGCCTTTAATTCGATCCCGTGAGGTCGGCAAGGCGGCAAATGTGTGGTAAAGGGGAAAGTCCATCCCTTTGTTTGCCCTGTTCCGAACTCCGGAACGGGGCATTTTTTATGTCACGCCTTCGGCGTGCCAGCTCCCTCTGAGAGGGAGCCTTGAGGCGTAAGAAACCTGTTCAGCAGAAACATTTTTTAAAATGTGTTGAATCTGAAAGAAAAAACGCCGAAGGGTGGCACAACGAAGTTGCGGCGGAAGTAGTTAAAAAAGAACGTTCGACAGCAGGAGAGGAAGGCGAATCATGGATACTTCAAAGCTCAAGTTCAAGGCCGACATCATGGATGAGAATGCCATGAAGCGCGCGCTTCGGCGCATTGCGCATGAAATCATCGAAAACAACGACGGCGTGGAAAACCTCCGACTGGTGGGCATTCAGCGCCGGGGCGTGACGCTGGCGAAGATGCTGCGGGAGATGATCGAACAGGTGGAGGGCGTGAAACTACCGCTGGGCGTGCTGGATATCACGTTCTACCGCGACGATCTCTCCATCCTCTCCGAGCATCCGGTCGTCAACGCGACAGACCTTCCCTTTCAGGTGCAGGACGCGCGCATTGTGATGGTGGACGACGTGCTCTTTTCCGGGCGCACGGCGCGCGCGGCGATGGACGCGATCTGCGACATGGGGCGGCCGAGCTGCATTCAGTTGGCGGTAATGGTGGATCGCGGTCACAGGGAACTGCCAATCCGTGCGGATTACGTCGGCAAAAATCTGCCGACGAGCAAAAACGAGCTGGTCGGCGTGCGTGTGCCGGAATTTGACGGCGACATGAGCGTCGTTCTGTATGACAAAAGGAGTGAGTGAGCATGAAGCGCAAAGATTTGCTGGGTCTTGACGGCGTGAGCCGCGAGGAGATCACCTCTATTCTCGATACGGCGCTGATGATGCGCCAGGTTGTTCGATCCAACAACAAAAAGACGGCGCATTTGCAGGGAAAAACCATCGTGACGCTGTTCTATGAAAACTCCACGCGCACGCGCATGTCCTTCGAGCTGGCGAGCAAATACATGTCCGCCGCGGCGGCGAATATCTCCGCCAGCGCGTCGAGCGTGGCCAAGGGCGAAACGCTCATCGATACCGGCGTGACGCTTGACCAGATGGGCACGGACGTCATCATCATCCGCCATCCGATGAGCGGCGCGCCGACGCTGCTGGCCAAACATGTGAAGGCGAGCGTCATCAACGCAGGAGACGGCATGAACGAGCATCCGACGCAGGCGTTGCTGGACATGCTGACGATGCGGGAGCACCTCGGCGGGCTGGAGGGCGCGAAGGTCGCCATCTGCGGCGATGTGATGCATTCCCGCGTGGCGCGCAGCAACATCTACGGCCTGACGACGATGGGCGCGAAGGTCGTGCTCTGCGCGCCGCCGACGCTGATTCCGCCGCGCATGGACGAGCTGGGCTGCGCCATCGCCCCGACGATTGAGGAAGCGTGCGAAAACGCGGACGTCGTGATGGGTCTGCGCATTCAGCGCGAGCGCCAGCAGAAGGGGCTGTTCCCCTCCGTGGCGGAATACTGCGACCATTGGGAGATCACGCCGGAAAGGCTGGCGCTGGCGAAAAAGGATGCGCTGGTCATGCACCCCGGTCCGATGAACCGCGGCGTGGAAATCGCTTCGAGCGTCGCGGACTGCGGTCAGTCGGTCATCACTCAACAGGTTGAAAGCGGCGTGGCTGTGCGCATGGCGCTGCTCTACATGCTCACCAGAAGGGAGAATGCGTGATGGAAAAGCTTTTGATTCGGGGCGGCCGTGTGATCGACCCGGCCAACGGTGTGGATCAGGTTGCAGACGTGTTGGTTGAAGATGGAAAAATCGCGGCCGTCGGCGAGGGGCTTTCTGCCGAGGGCGCGGCGGTTTACGACGCGGCGGGCAAGGTCGTCGCGCCGGGCTTTATCGACATGCACTGCCATCTGCGCGATCCCGGTCAGGAATACAAGGAAGATATCGTTTCCGGCACGCGCGCGGCGGCGCACGGCGGTTTTACGGCGGTCTGCTGCATGCCCAATACCAAGCCGGTCAATGACAATGCGGCGGTGACGCGCTATATCATTGAAAAAGCGGAGACGCAGGGAAGCGGCGTACACGTCTACCCGGTCGGCGCGGTTTCCAAGAGCCTAAACGGTGTGGAAATGGCGGAAATCGGCCGGATGAAGGAAGCCGGCATCATCGCGATTTCCGATGACGGCCAGCCGGTAGCGAACTCGAACCTGTTCCGTCTGGCGATGCAGTATGCCGATCACTTCGGCCTGTTCATCATGAGCCACAGCGAGGATAAGAACCTCGTCGGCGACGGCGTGATGAACGAGGGCTTTATCTCCACGAAGCTGGGCCTGCCGGGCATCACGCGCGCGGCGGAAGAGGTGATGATTGCCCGCGACATTTTGGTTGCGGAGGCGGAGGGCAAGCGGATTCACCTGTGCCACGTCTCCACGCGGGGCGGCGTACAGCTGGTGCGCGAGGCGAAAGCGCGCGGTGTTCGCGTGACGGCGGAGACCATGCCGCACTACATCGGAGCGACGGACGAGTGGGTCATCGGCTACGACAGTCGGTGCCGCGTGAATCCGCCGCTGCGCGAGGAAGCGGACAGGCTGGCCTGCATCGAGGGTTTGTGCGACGGCACGATTGACGTGATTGCGACCGACCATGCGCCGCACCACGAGGATGAGAAGCGCTGCGAGTTCCATCTGGCGGCAAGTGGCATCAGCGGGTTTGAGACGGCGTTCTGCATCAGCAACACCATGCTGGTGAAATCCGGCAGAATGACGCTCTCCGATTTGATCGAGCGGATGAGCGTGCGCCCGGCGAAGCTGCTGGGCGTTCCGGGCGGCAGTCTTTCCATCGGCAGCGCGGCGGACGTGGCGGTCTTCGACCCGGACAAAGAAGTGGTTGTGGACGCAAGCAAGTTCCTTTCCCGCGGCAAAAACACGCCGTTTGACGGCAAGCGCTACTTTGGCGAAATCGCTTTGACGCTGGTCGGCGGCAGGACCGCCTATCAGGGAAACGATTGAGAAACGATTGAGGCTCCGCCTCAAACTCCGGTCGGAACCTGAGGTTCCGACACCTCCCGCTTCATGAACCGCAATGCGGTTCATGGGAGGAAAGGGTAAGGCGGCGGCAGAACGCCGCGAAGCGAAGAAAGGGTGCAGGGAACGCGTTCCCTGCTGGGGTTTGGGGCAAAGCCCCAAGAAAGGGTTATAAATATGAATATCATGGAAAAACTCGCAAAGCGAATTTCTGAACTGAAAAACCCGACTGTCGCGGGCCTCGATACCCGCATTGAATATCTGCCGGAAAACTTTGTCAGGGAAGTTCTGCCAAACGGCATTCATTCCTTCGAGGATGCGGCGAAAGCTGTTTATGCCTACAACGTGCGCCTGATTGACGCGCTGTGCGACATTGTGCCGGCGGTCAAGGTGCAGGTGGCGTATTATGAGATGTATGGCCCGGCAGGCATGGAAGTCTACGAAAAGACGATCCGCTATGCGCATGAAAAGGGGCTTATCGTGATGGCGGACGTGAAGCGCAACGACATTGGCGCGACGGCCGCGTGTTACGCAAACGCTTATGTCGGCAAGACGGATATGCCGGATGGCGCGCAGGCCGCATTCGGCGCGGACATCGCGACGATCAACCCGTATCTCGGTGTGGACGGCATCAAGCCTTTTACCGACGCCTGCCGCGACAACGGAACGGGCGTGTTCGTGCTGGTGAAGACGAGCAATCCGTCCTCCGGCCAGCTTCAGGACATGCGTTTTGAAGACGGGCGCACGCTGTATCAGGCGGTGGCCGATCTGGTTGAGACATGGGGGGAGGAGACGCGCGGCGAGAGCGGGTATTCCGCCGTCGGCGCGGTCGTTGGCGCGACCTATCCCCAGCAGGGCATTGAACTGCGCGCGCGCATGCCGCATGCGTTCTTCCTCGTGCCGGGTTATGGCACTCAGGGCGCGAAGGGAACGGACATCGCGGGCTGCTTCGACGCGAACGGCAACGGCGCGATTGTCAACGCCTCCCGGTCGATCCTCTGCGCGTGGAAAAAGCGCGAGGGCATGGCCTTCGACGCGGCGGCGCGCGAGGAAGCGCTGCGCATGAAGGAAGACCTTGCGAGCAGCCTCGCGGCCGTCGGCAAGGCTATCCAGTGAGGAGGGACGGACATGCAGGATACGACCGCGCGCGTGCTCAGCTGTGAGCCGCTGGCGCAGGAGCTGGTGCGTCTCATCCTTTCCGCGCCGGAAATTGCGGCACAGGCCAAGGCGGGGCAGTTCATCCACATGCTTGTGCCGGACAGCGGGCACGTGCTGCGCCGCCCCATCAGCCTGATGGCGGTGGACGCGGCGGCGGGCACACTGACGCTGGCGATTCAGCCCAAGGGCGCGGGCACGCAGATGCTCTGCGCCTGCAAGCCGGGGGAGACGATCCGCGTGCTTGGCCCGCTGGGCACAGGCTTCGACGGCAGGGGCGCGGCGTGCGTTTACTTTGTCGGCGGCGGCGTGGGCGTCGCGCCGATTTGCTGCGCGATGGATGCGTTCGCGACGGCGGAGAGCCGCGCATTCTTCGGCTTCCGCACGGCGGCGCATGCCTACGGCATGACGCAGTCGCCCTGTGCGGTGACGGCGGTCAGCGACGACGGCTCTCTGGGCGAGCGCGCGCTGGTGACCCGGCCGCTGGAAGCGGCGATTTTGGCGCGCAGGCCGGATCTCGTGATGGCGTGCGGGCCGACGCCGATGCTGGCGGCGGTGCAGGCGCTCTGCGAAAAATATGACGTGCCGTGCCAGCTCTCGCTGGAAGAGCGGATGGGCTGCGGCATCGGCGCCTGTCTGGGCTGCAATGTGAAGATCATGCAGCCGGACGGCGGCTGGCACTATGCGCGCGTCTGTAAGGACGGCCCGGTGTTCGACGCGAAGGAGGTGTGTCTGCGTGGCTGATCTTTCCCTCGACTTGTGCGGCGTGAAACTGAAAAACCCGATTATTGCGGCGAGCGGCACGTTCGGTTTTGGCCGCGAATACGACGAACTGTATGATATCGGCCAGCTGGGCGGCATTTCCGTCAAGGGATTGAGCCTGCTGCCGCGCACGGGCAACCCGCCTTCGCGTATTGCGGAAACGCCAAGCGGCATGCTCAACAGCGTCGGCCTGCAAAACCCCGGCGTGGAGAGCTTCATCGAGAACGACCTGCCGTGGCTGCTGACCAAAAACGTCGCCGTGATCGCCAACATCACGGGCACGAGCGTGGAACAGTATGTGCAGATGGCCGAACGGTTGGCGGGCACGGGCGTGCATCTGCTGGAAATGAATATCTCCTGCCCAAACGTGCATGAGGGCGGCGTGGCCTTCGGCGTGAAGCCGGAAAGCGTGTACGCCATCACGAAGGCGGTGAAGGCGGCAGCCAAACAGCCGTTGATCGTCAAGCTGACCCCGAATGTATCCGACATCACGGAAAACGCGCTGGCTGCCGAAGAGGCGGGCGCGAACGCGATTTCCATGATCAACACGCTGACGGGCATTGCGGTGGACACGAACAAACGCAAAATGGTGCTGGCCAACAACACGGGCGGCCTGTCCGGCCCGGCGGTGCGGCCGGTTGCGCTGCGCATGGTTTGGCAGAGCGCCAAAAAGGTGCATATTCCGATTATCGGCATGGGCGGCATCGAAACCGGCGAGGACGCGGCGGCGTTCATGCTCTGCGGCGCGAAGGCCGTCATGGTCGGCACGGCGAATTTCACCGATCCGTTCGCCTGCCCGCGCATCATTCGGGAACTGGACGCGTACTGTGACAGGCAGAATGTGAGAAGCGCGCAGGAACTGGTTGGGACGCTGGAAGAGAATGGATAACGAACTCTTCCAGTCTCGTTTTGAGCGATAGCTCCTTCTGTAAGATGGAGATTGATATGAGATCTATTGTTTGGCGACTGGTTCAGATGCGATAGAGCAGAATCATGAGCCCAAAAGGGTGAACTATGGAATTTAAGCAACTGCAATATTTTTTGTCGACAGCTGAATACCTGAATTTTACGGAAGCGGCACAAGCATGCTTTATCGTGCAGTCTGCGATGAGCCAGCAGATTTCTTCATTGGAAAAGGAACTCGGTGTGACGTTGTTTGTTCGGGAGAAACGCGTACTTCGTCTGACAGCGGAAGGGGAGACGCTGGTTTTGGAGGCGCGTAAGATTTTAAATCAGGTAAATAATTCAAGATTGCTTGTGCAGAGCATAGCAAAAGGATATCAGCATGTATTTCGCATTGGCTGTAACGGTGATCTGTGTCGGGAAAATTTGCCGAGAGCGTTGGAACGCTTTCGAGAAACATATCCATATGTCAAGGTTCTGGTGGTGCATGGACAGCACACGGAGCTGGTTACCCAGATGGAGAACGGACAGATTGACTGCATGATTTCTCTGTTTTGGCCGGAGTATAACTTAAAGAATTGGATGAGTTACCATATCTTGAAGGAGGAAGCTGTGCTTGCCATGCTGCCCGGCAATCATCCTCTTGCGAATCGAAAAGCAGTGTCGAAAGAGGATTTGGAGAAAGAACGGCTGATCTTGCTCAGTGGAAGTGATAAAACCGAGCGACTTGCAGCGTGGACGATCGAGGGCGTTGCCAAGCCGGTTTATGCCTATGTGAATTCACAGGAAAGTGTGGAAACACTGGTTGCAGCGGGATATGGAATGTCCATGGCAGTGAAAAGCGCATGCAGGCCGCATCCCGATCTTGCATATGTACCGATGAAAGAGCCTCACATGGAGCGCATTTGTCTGCTATGGAATAAAAATCAGACCACTCAGGCGTGGATTGAGCGCTTTACATCGTTTTTAATGATGGAATCATCAGAAATGTGAATTTGCTATTTTGTGAATGGATTGCTATAATTTTACCAAACCCGATAAAAGATCGGGGGAGAAGAAAGGAGAGCAATCCTAATGAAAAAATGGATGGCAATGGCGGCGGCGCTGGCTTTGGTTGGCGCGGCTGTGCCGCATGGATTTGCCGAGAACGTGTATACGCCGGGAACGTACGCGGCGCAGGCCAAGGGCTTTGGCGGCGTGGTCAGTGTGAGCGTGACCTTTGATGAGAAGGGCATGACGGATGTGCAGGTTGAGGCGCCAGATGAGACGAGCGGGATCGGCAGTGTGGCAGCAGAAAAACTGCCCGCAGCAATTCTTAACGCGCAGAGCGCACAGGTGGATACGGTATCGGGCGCAACCTTCACCAGCAAAGCTGTGATGAGCGCTGTGGAGGATTGCATTGCGCAAGCGAGCGGTCAGAACACGGAAGCGGTTGTAAAAATGGCGCCCGGCACCTATACCGGCAAGGGTTTGGGGTTCCGCATCAGCGAGCCGCTGACGGTTAATGTGACCGTAGATGAAGAAAAAATCACTGCGATTGAAGTTGATGAGGTCAACACCTCTGAAAAACCTGCGCTGCTTCAGACAGTTGTAGATCGTATGATCCCGCGCATGATTGAGCATCAATCCATTGCGGTGGATGCTATCACGGGGGCGACCGCCTCCAGCAACGGCGTGCGTCAGGCGGTTGAAGATGCGCTCACGCAGGCGTTGACAGCGGGCGGCAGCGATGCTTCTGCGATTAAGGCTTTCCAGACGATTCCAGAGAAGAATAACGAGACCATTGAGTTGAATACACAGGTGCTTGTCGTCGGTATGGGCGGTTCCGGTACGGCGGCTGCGCTGAGTGCGGCGCAAAACGGTCTTTCCGTTTTGGCAATCGACAAGGCCGGCAAGTTTGGCGGTACTTCCGTACTTACCAGCGGCCCGATGGCGTTGAATGTGCCCAGCCAGGTTGAGGCTGAGATTGCCGACTGGACTGATCCTGTGACCAAAGAAAAACGAACCAAAGCCGCAGGCGAAAATCTGATTGATGCGGAAGCGCTCTATCAGGACTGGTTGAGCTACACCACTTACGAGGGCAAGCAGCAGGCGAAGGAAGAAATGGTTCGTCTGATGATCGATGAGAGCGGTTATACGGATGATTGGCTGACCCAGTTCGGTTTTTCCTTTGATACCGCATCTACATTTGCGGGCAACAGCTGGTGTGCATATACGCCGATTACTGGCAAGAAGGCGCTTACCGAGGGGTATTATACTGAGGCGTATAAGCGCTTCCAGGAACTTGGCGGCACCTACCTGCTGGAAACCGAGGGTTATGATCTGATTCAAGAAGACGGAAAAGTGACTGGCATTCTCGCACGCAGTACGGCGGATGGCACGGAATATGTTATCCATGCGGATGCGGTGATTCTGGCGACTGGCGGCTTTGCGGGCAGCGCTGAGATGGAAGAAAAGTATTTTGAAAATACCTATTATCCGATCAAAGGCGCATGGAAGATGTTCGGCATGCAGCAGAATGATGGCAAGATGATTCAGGCAGCGTTGGATGACGGCGCAGGCACCTACAACATCAGCGTGCCCCCCATGGTACATGTCGGTGGCGTGGATGGCTTCCTGCCGGGATATCCGACCCATGAGATTGAAGGACAGATGGGCGTGGCGACTGGCCGTCCGGCAGTTTGGTCCGAAGGCGATCTGCCGCTGAACATGGCGATCTCCTCCAATGTGCTGGCTGTCGGTAAAGACGCGAAGCGTTATACGAGCGAGACTGCGCTGTCCATGTTTAACCCGTGGATTTCCGGCCCGCATTTCTATACGATTTATGGCAGCGATCAGGTTGCCAAGATTGCATCCGAAGGTTTTGATGAAGTGCCGTATGGCCCGTCTACCAGCTACCTGGGCTATGGTACGAGCATTCCGGCGAACACCCCTATCGCCAATGCGGACGAAATTCTTGATGCGGCGATCGAGGCCGGGTATGTCTATAAGGCGGGATCCATTGAGGAATTGGCTGAAAAGATGGGGCTTGACGGCACGGTGTTGGCCGAGACGGTTAAGAACTATAACAGCTATTGCGAGACGGGCGTGGATGAGGAATTCGGCAAGGATGCCAAGTACCTCGTGCCGGTGACCGGTGAGACATATTACGGAATTGTCGGATCTTCTTACTGCTATTCGACCTGTGGCGGTTTGGATATCAATACGAAATTCCAAGTTCTCAAAGCGGATGGCGAAACGCCGATTGAAGGTTTGTACGCAGTTGGCACGGATTGCATGGGCGTTCTGTTCTCTGAGACGAAGGCTTATGTGACTTATGGCGGTGCAGCTCAGGGCTGGGCTTATACCTCCGGCCGTTTGGTTGGCGGTATTGTGGCCGAAGCGCTGAAAGAGTAAAAGAGAATCATGATGGGGGGATGCGAACCTGAAAAGGTTCGCATCCTTTTTGCGCGTTGCAACTTACATAGATGGAAAGGTTCGCATGGATGTCGAAGAGCAAAGCAGAATAAAAATGGGGTGGATATGAAGCACTACGGGCGGATGTATCCACTCGATTTTTATAGAAACGCAAAAAGACAGCTCCCTCTGAGAGGAAGCTGTCGAGCAAAACGAGATTGAAGTTGTCTTACAGCATCTGACCGTGATCCTCAGTCGTCTTGCCGTATTCGTAGTTATTCTGGAAGTCGTAATCCTTGCCCGGCAGGATGGCGTTGACCACAATGCCGACGATGGCGGCGACGGCCAGGCCGGAGAAGTTCAGCGTGAACTCGCCGATGTGGAAGGTGATTGCGCCCGCGGCGGAGAAGGTGATGCCCAGCGCCAGCGAGATAATCAGGGAGACGACGATGACATTGCGGCTCTTGGAGAGGTCAACCTGATTTTCGACCAGATTGCGCACGCCGATGGCGGAGATCATGCCATACAGAATCAGGGAAACGCCGCCGATGGTGCCGGTCGGCATGGCGGAGACGAGCGCCGCGAACTTCGGGCAGAAGGACGCGATGATCGCGTACACGGCGGCCAGACGGATGACGAGCGGATCATACACGCGGGTCAGCGCCAGAACGCCGGTATTCTCGCCGTAGGTGGTGTTGGCCGGCGCGCCGAACAGGGAAGCGATGGTCGTCGCCAGACCGTCGCCCAGCAGCGTGCGGTGCAGGCCCGGATCGGCGATGAAGTTTTCGCCGACGGTGGAGGAGATGGCGCAGATGTCGCCGATGTGCTCGATCATCGTCGCGAACGCGATGGGCATGATGGCGATGACGGCGGTCACGAGCAGATTCATGTCGCAATTGCCGATCAGGGAGAAGACGGTGTTTTCCATCTTCACCGGCAGGCCGATCCACGCGGCGCTGGCCACGCCGGAGAAATCCACACGGCCGGTGATGGCGGCATAGACATAGGAGACGAGCACGCCCAGCAGAATCGGGATGATGCGCAGCATGCCCTTGCCCCAGATGTTGAAGACGACCACCGTGATGATAGCGACAAGCGCGATATCCCAGCTGCCGGTGCAGTTATTGATGGCGGAGTTGGCCAGCGTCATGCCGATGCAGATGATGATCGGGCCGGTGACGACGGGCGGAAAGAAGCGCATGACGCGGTTCGCGCCGAAGCCGCGCACCAGCGCCGACAGAATCAGATACAGCAGGCCGGAAGCGGCGACGCCCACGCAGGCATAGGGAAGAAGCGCGGTCTCGCCGTTCGGCGCGATGGCGGCATAACCGGCCAGATACGCGAACGAACTGCCCAGAAAAGCCGGAACCTTACCCTTCGTGAGGAAGTGGAAAAAGAGCGTGCCCAGACCGGCGAACAGCAGTGTCGCGGAGACGGACAGCCCCGTCAGCGCAGGCACGAGCACGGTTGCGCCAAACATGGCGAACATGTGCTGAAGACCCAGAACGAGCATTTTCGGCGTGCCCAGCGAGCGCGCGTCGCGGATACCTTGGTTCTGCATGGCGATATCTCCTTTGTAAATATGAAGTTTGCGCGCGACAGAACGCCGCGCATATCCTCCATATTATAGGAGCGGATCCGTAAAAAAGCAAGGAAATGACGAAATTCCAGGCGGGTTAATTCATGAATGTTCGGAATTTGGCACATCCAGAAGATAATAGCCGAATGCGTTGATGACGGTTGTATCCCCGTGCTGGCGGATGCGCTTGAAGTTATACTGATAGTTTTGATGGACATGGCCGTGAACCATGTAGCGCGGGTGATAGCGATCCATCACATCCAGAAAGGTTTCAAACCCGATATGCGCCAGATCGGTGTCGTCGCCCAGATGGCGCGCGGGGGAATGGGTCAGCAGAATATCGATGCCGCCGCTGCGCCAGAGTTTGAAGCGCAGACGATTGACGCGCTGGCGCATTTCCCGTTCGGTGTACTGGTTGATCCCTCTGTTATAGCGCATGGAACCGCCGAGGCCGAGAATGCGAAGACCGCCGACGGTCACGACCTGATCTTCGATGCACTCGCAGCCCTCCGGCGGATGCTTGTCATATCGGTCGTCGTGGTTGCCGCGGATATAGAGGATCGGCGCGGAGGTGAAGCAGGTGAGAAAGGACAGGTAGCTGGCGGGCAGGTCGCCGCAGGAGAGCACCAGCTCCACGCCCTCCAGTTTGCGCTTGTCCAGATGCTCCCACAGGGTAGGCTCGGCCTGATCGGCGAGCAGCAGAATCTTCATCGGCTCACTCCTTTGTGGCGGCGCGGATGCCTTGCAGCGAGACAAGGCCCTTGGCGACGTCGTTCAGCTCGTCCATCGAGGGAATGCGGCCGACGATATTATCCGCCAGATAATCCATGCGGATGATTTCCTGCGGGGTGAGCGCCACGTCGGCCTCCACGCGGATTTGGCCGCTCTGGTCGGCAATCGGCCCGACGAAAGGCAGAAACGCGCCAGCTCGGATGCGTTCGTGCAGCAGATCGACCAGCCGACGCGTGCGTACGGGCAGGCGTTGAGAGCAGATGAGATCGATGGCGTCGGTGGACATGCCCATATAGTAGTTCATGGCGCGGTCGGCATTGTGTTCGCCCTCGTCGTTCCATGCGCCGGTGAGGATGCTGCGGACGATGCCCTCGTAGAGCTTACCCCAGCCCCAGACCGGCATGGCGAGGTTGGAGATGACGCCGTCCTGCTCGTGATACAGGCCGAACGCGCGGGATTCCAGATGCGGCGCGCTGATGTCGCGGCTGGAAATGATGTGTACGCCGCGCGCGGCCAGCGCCGCTTCCGGGCTGTGGCCGGGCAGGGTGGACCATTCCAGCACGATTTTGGCGCGCGGGTTGACCAGCTGCGCGCCGAGGGCAAAAGCGTTGATCGACGCGGGCGTGCCGTAGATGGGATAATCCGCGATGTAGCCGATTTCATCCGTTTCCGAAAGCGACGCGGCAATCGCGCCCAAAATGAACTTGGCTTCGTATACGCGCAGATAGTAGCTGCGGACGTTGTGGTAGCTGGCGAGCACGGAGCAGTTGAGGATTTTGGCGCCAGGATGAGCGGCGCACTGGCGCACGCAGGCCTCCAGAAATACGGGGGAAGCGGCAAAAACCACGTCGTATCCGTCGGCGATAAACTGCTCGATGACGCTTTCCGCATCGGCTTGCGACACGTTTTCGCGGCAGACGGTTTCCACACGCGAGCCGAAGGTATCCTCAAGCGCTTTGCGCCCCAGCTCGTGCCAATACGACCAGCCGGAATCCTGCGGCGAACGATTGTAGAGAAACGCGCAGCGCACCTTCTGCGGCGGCCTGTGCCAGACGGATTGCAGAAAGCCCGGCTTGCCCTCCGTCGGCTGGGAGAGCAGCGCGGCGGGCTTGTTGGCCGCAGCGACGACGAATTCCGAGCGGATGCGTTCGATATCCTGCTCGAACTCGTTCGGCGTTTTCTCCACGCTGTTGTTGTAGCCGAAAACTTCAAGATAAATCAGCAGCGCGTCGCACGCGGACATGGGAATTTCGCCGCCGAGTCTGGCGGCATACGCCTGTTGAAAGCGATAGAAGCAGGACTGGAAATCAAACAAATCCTCCGGCGTCCATTTCTCGCCCGGCGTTTTGCCGATCAGCTTGTAAAGCCTTTCATAGCTGCCCTCGCGGCTAAACACGATAAAGTTGAGTTTGGTATCCGCGTAGAAGCTCAGAAACTCCTGATAGACGCGGTAGCGTTCGCTATCCTCGGCTTCCGGCAGAACGCGCGTGACATTCGCCTCGATGTTCACCGCGTCGAGCCGCCGCATGACGCTCACGCGTTTGTTGCCCTCGACGATGTAGAAGCGGTTGTAATATTCCAGCGCGACGATGGGCTGACGCAGACCGTCTTCCACAATGCCGTCGTAAAGGATGCTCCATTTGGTCGCAAATTCGGAATCCTGTTCCAGCAGAGGCAGAAAGCCGCGCGCGAATGCCGTCGTGCGCCCCTTGGTGGCCGTACCCTCGATTTGATCCAGCCCAATCTGCACCAGCCCCAGCGGCACCTGGGCCATCTGGTTGAGCTTGGGCACAAGCTCGGCCAGCACCGGCAGATACGGGTCCTGACCGCGGGATTCGAGCGCATGCAGCTGCTTGATGCCCTCTTTGCGGGCGGCGATGTAATCTTCCATGCTCATGGCGATACGCTCCCTTCTATGCGAATGAATGCGCATATCCGTTCAGACGCGCAATGCGCGCCCCCTATATATAAGTGGGAAATCCAAGAACCTCAGGTTCTTGGTGGGGTTTGGGGCAAAGCCCCAATCGTTCTTTACCCGATTATAGCATTGCGCGTCCCCGCGCGCAACCGTCCCTTGATGAATGGAGGCGACTGTGCTATAATTCGAGGAAGAAAAGCCCGGATAACGGGCGGGAGGAACAACATGAGTGAATTTCAGGTAAGGCCGGACTGGATGGCCTTTTGTCTGCCGGATATTTCAGAAGCCGAGGTGCAGGCGGATGCGGATGTGATCCGTTCCGGCTGGTGGGCGAAGGGCCCGCGCACGATGGAATTTCAAAAGAAGTTTGCCGAGTATGTCGGCGCGAAGCACTGCATCGCGGTCAACTCCTGCACGGCGGCGCTGCATCTGGCGCTGCTGACGCAGAACATCGGTCCCGGAGACGAAGTGATCACCACGCCGCTGACGTTTGCCTCCACGGCGAACACGATTCTGCACGTCGGCGCGACGCCTGTCTTTGCAGATATCGACCCGAATACGGGCCTGATCGATCCGGCTGAAATCGAGAAGAAGGTTACGCCCAGGACGCGCGCGGTTGTGCCGGTGCATTATTCCGGTCTGGCGGCGGATTTGGGCGCGATCGGGCAAATCTGCGATGCGCACAATCTGTTTTTGAGCGAGGATGCGGCGCACGCGGTCGAAACACGCTACAACGGCGAACTTATCGGCCATCATCCGCGCGGCGCGGTGAGCTATTCCTTCTATGCGACCAAGAATCTGGCCTGCGGCGAGGGCGGCGCGCTGGTGACGGATGACGACGAGATCGCGGAAAAAGCCCAGGTGCTCTCTTGCCACGGCATGAGTGCGGGCGCGTGGAATCGTTACGGCAAGGAAGGCTCGTGGCGCTACGACATCGAGGAGCCGGGCTACAAATACAACATGTTTGACATTCAGGCCGCGCTGGCGCTGACCCAGCTGAGTCGCATGGAGGACATGCAGCGCCGCCGTTTTGAGGCGGTGGAGGTCTATCAGCAGGCGTTTGCCGATGTGCCGGAGCTGCGGCTGCAAAAGACGCCGGATTACTGCCACCACAGCCGCCATCTGTATGTGCTGCGCATTGTGCCGGAGCGCCTGACGATTTCGCGCGACCAGTTTATCGAAGAGCTGAAAGCGCGCAACGTCGGCGTGAGCGTGCACTTCATTGCTTTGCACACGATGAGCGCGTATGCCAAGCGCTTTGGCTATAAGCCGGAGGATTTCCCGAAAGCCTACGCGTTCTCGGAGAGCGAGATCAGCCTGCCGATGTATTCGACGCTGGGCGTGAAGAACGCGGAATACGTCGCGGACGCGGTTCTGGACATCGTGAAACAGTATAGAAAATAAAAAAATCACAAAGAGAGCCTGCGAAAGAAAGTGGACTCTCTTTTTTGATGCACAAATTTGTGAAAAACACGCGAATATTGAAACGAATTTTTCCACGGAAAGATGGGAAAACTATCGGTCGACGCAAAGGAAAAACAAGAATCCGGCAGGATTCACAAAATGAATCCAAGAAGCTTGTTGAAATGGAAATCGTCTAAAGTTTGACAATCTGCGGCAAAACGCGTATAATGCAAATCGTCAGGAAAATAACAAAGACGCATCAACCAACCCGAATTCTTTCAGGAGGATGAACGATATGCAGGAATTCAGACCGATCGACTCCGTGGAGGCGCTTCAGGAGCGTATGACCATCATGCGCAGGGCGCAGCGCGAGTTTGCGAAGTTCACGCAGGAGCAGGTGGATCACATCTTCTTTGAAGCGGCGATGGCAGCCAACAAGGCGCGCATTCCGCTGGCCAAGATGGCGGTTGAAGAAACCGGCATGGGCGTGATGGAAGACAAGGTCATCAAGAACCACTACGCCAGCGAATATATCTACCATGCCTACCGCAACACGAAGACGGTCGGCGTGCTGGAAGAAGACCCGGCGTTCGGCATCAAGAAGATTGCCGAGCCGATCGGCCTGGTCGCGGCGGTCATCCCGACGACGAACCCGACGTCTACGGCGATCTTTAAGGCGCTGCTGTGCCTGAAGACCCGCAACGCGATCCTCATCAGCCCGCATCCGCGCGCCAAGAAGTGCACGGCGGAGGCTGCGCGCATCGTCTACGAGGCGGCGGTTAAGGCGGGCGCGCCGGAAGGCATCATCGGCTGCATCGAGTTCCCCAGCCTGGAATTGACGGGCGAGCTGATGCACGAAGCGGACATCATTCTGGCGACGGGCGGCCCCGGCATGGTGCATGCGGCGTATTCCTCCGGCAAACCGGCGCTGGGCGTCGGCGCGGGCAACACGCCGGTCATCATCGACGAGAGCGCGGATATCAAGCTGGCCGTCAACTCGATCATCCATTCCAAGACGTTTGACAATGGCATGATCTGCGCATCTGAGCAGAGCGTGACGGTGCTGGACGGCATCTACGACGAAGTGCGCGCGGAGTTTGAGCGCCGCGGTTGCTATTTCCTCAAGGGCGATGAGCTGGATAAAGTGCGCCACACGATTTTGATCAACGGCGCGCTGAACGCGAAGATCGTCGGACAGAGCGCACACACCATTGCGCAGCTGGCGGGCGTGGATGTGCCGGAGGAGACGAAGATCCTCATCGGCGAGGTGGAAAGCGTCGAACTTTCCGAAGAATTTGCGCATGAGAAACTCTCCCCGGTGTTGGCGATGTACCACGCGAAGGATTTCGACGAGGCGCTCGACAAGGCCGAAAAGCTGGTCTGCGACGGCGGCCACGGCCATACCGCGTCCCTGTATATCCATCCGGCGCAGAAGGAAAAGATCATGAAGCACGCGGAGCGCATGGAAGCCTGCCGCATCGTGATCAATACGCCGAGCAGCTTCGGCGGCATCGGCGATCTGTATAACTTCAAGATGGCGCCGTCGCTGACGCTGGGCTGCGGCACGTGGGGCGGCAACTCCGTCTCCGAAAACGTCGGCGTGAAGCACCTGCTCAATGTCAAAACCGTTGCCGAGAGGAGAGAGAACATGCTCTGGTTCCGCGCGCCGCAGAAGGTGTATTTCAAGAAGGGCTGCATGCCGGTGGCGCTCGACGAGCTGGGCACGGTGATGGGCAAGAAGAAATGCTTCATCGTCACCGATACCTTCCTGTACAAGAACGGCTACGTCGCCCCGATTGAGGCGAAGCTCGATCAGCTGGGCATTCAGCATACCTGCTTCTACGACGTTGCGCCTGATCCGAATCTCTCTTCCGCGCTCAAGGGCGCGCAGGCGATGCGCCTGTTCGAGCCGGACTGCATCATCGCGCTGGGCGGCGGCTCGGCGATGGACGCGGGCAAGATCATGTGGGTGATGTATGAGCACCCCGAAGTGGACTTCCTCGATATGGCGATGCGCTTTATGGATATCCGCAAGCGCGTGTATACCTTCCCGAAGATGGGCGAAAAGGCGTATTTCGTCGCGATTCCGACTTCTTCCGGCACGGGTTCGGAGGTCACGCCGTTCGCCGTCATCACCGACGACCGCACGGGCACGAAGTATCCGCTGGCCGATTACGAGCTGCTGCCGAACATGGCGATCGTGGACGCGGACAACATGATGAACCAGCCGCGCGGGCTGACCTCCGCTTCCGGCATCGACGTGCTGACGCACGGTTTGGAAGCCTATGCCTCGATGATGGCGACGGATTACACCGACGGCCTGGCGCTCAAGTCGATGAAGAACGTGTTTGATTACCTGCCGCGCGCCTACGAATATGGCGCGGCCGATCCGGAAGCGCGCCAGAAGATGGCCGACGCGTCCTGCATGGCGGGCATGGCGTTCGCCAACGCGTTCCTGGGCGTCTGCCACTCGATGGCGCACAAGCTCGGCGCATATCACCACCTGCCGCACGGCGTAGCCAACGCGCTGATGATCTGCCACGTGCTGCGCTACAATGCGGCGGAAGTGCCGGCCAAGATGGGCACCTTCCCGCAGTATGACCATCCGCATACGCTGGCCCGTTACGCCGAGTGCGCGCGCTTCTGCGGCATCTGCGGCAAAGATGACGAAGAGACGCTGGACCTGTTCATTCAGAAGATTGAAGAGTTGAAGGCAAAGGTCGGCATCAAGAAATCCATCGCGGAATATGGCATCAGCGAAGAAGCTTTCATGAGCACGCTGGATCAGATGGTCGAAGACGCGTTCGACGACCAGTGCACGGGCGCGAACCCGCGCTATCCGCTGCTGAAGGAAATCAAGGCGATGTATCTCAAGGCATACTACGGCGAAAAGGCGTAAGGAGGAATCTCCCAAATGAGCAAGGAAATCATCGTGGAGCGCGGCACCAAAACGGTGTACCGCGAGGGCAGCAAGATCATCAAGCAGTTCAAGGCGGGCTATCCCAAGAGCGCCGTCATCAAAGAGGCGTTTAACCACGCTCTGGCGGAGGAATCCGGCCTGAACGTGCCCGCGCTGCTGGAAGTGAAGAACACCGGCGAAGGCTGGGCGCTGGTCATCGAGGCCGTCGAGGGTAAGACGATGGCGCAGCTGATGGCTGAGCAGCCGGAAAATCTGGAAGCGCTGATGGAGCAGTTTGTCGAAATTCAGAGCGACATCCATCGCCACACGTGCAAGCAGATGGGACGGCTCAAGGATAAGCTGAACGCGCAGATTTCGTCTCTGCGCGACGAGCTGGACGCGAGCACCCGCTATGAGCTGCATGTCCGCCTTGAAAACATGAAGCCGCATACCAAAATCACCCACGGCGACTTCAACCCGACCAACGTGTTGATCGGCGCGGACGGCAAGGTCTATATTCTCGACTGGGCGCACGCCGCCATCGGCAACGCTTCCGCCGACGCGGCCATGACCTATCTCCAGTTCGCGCTGGAAGATCAGAAGAAAGCCGACCTGTATCTGAAACTGTTCTGTAAAAAGAACGATATCGCCATGCAGTATGTGCAGCGCTGGCTGCCCATTGTCGCCGCCGCGCAGATGACCAAGAAGCATGGCGCGGAAAAGGAATTTTTGACTGGCTGGACGCAGGTTGTGGAATTTGAATAATCGGCCGCGTATTTCCGTTCGGAAATGTGCGCGCCCGGCGCCGGGCATCCGGTAGATTGTTATAAGCAAGAAGAGCCGCCGCGGGAACTGTTTTCCCGCGGCGGCTTTCGGCATGCGCGCTTTTCAATAAGACGGTTTGTTCTTGCAAATCCCTGGTTTACTCCTGATTTTGGACGCGGTCGCGTGATAGCTGAGATCCAGCAGCGTTTTGATGATTTCATCTTCTGCGCTTCCGTCCAGCGCGGCGGTGATCCAGTTTTCCCTGTTCATGTGATAAGCGGGAAAAAGGCCGGGCAGGCCGCGGAACGAACCGATCAGCAGGGGATCGCATTTCATATTGACGATATCGATACGCGCATCGGTTGGCAGGCCGAGCTTTTGGGCGGGGATATTCATCACAAGCGCGAACCACTTGCGGTTGCCGGCATGACGAAAGACGGCGGAGGTGTCGTCGCCGTGGAAAGGATAATCCGGCTCGACGCCGTATGTGTCGAAGATGCAGCGCGTCAGTTCGGCGCGGGTCATGCGATCACCTCCACCGGATGGAATCGGTCGATTTCAGTATAGCTGGGACAGGAATAAAAGTCAAGCGGGCTGAGCCCACCTGTGTATCCGCTGAAACCTGCAAAGCGTCAAAGGCTTGCACACGCGGGCGTTTTTTGTTTTTCCGTGAATCAAAAAAGCCGGAGAGACGCGCTCTCCGGCTCAAAAAATCAGGCTTACAGTTCGCTGTTCAGAATGGCATCGACGACGACATGGCCGACGGTGAAGTTGTTCTTCATCGCGGTGGCGAAGATATCGGCGGATTCAACGCTGGACTCGGACGCGAGGGAATCTACGAAGTTCGGTCTGCAATTTAAAACGGACGTGCCGAAGCGCGTCCGTTTATGATATGGGAAATCCAAGAACTTCAGGTTCTTGGCGGGGTTTGAGGCAAAGCCCCAACGTTCCCCCATCCCTCACTTCTTTTTGCCCAGGTATGCTTCGCGAACCGATTCGTTTCTGAGCAGCTCTTCGCCCGTTCCAGTCAGGGCGATGACGCCGGTCTCCAAAACATAGCCGTAATCCGCAATGCGCAGGGCGGCGTTGGCGTTCTGCTCGATCAGCAGCACCGTGATGCCGTCCGCATTGACGCGGCGGATGATGGAGAAGATGTCCTTGACAATCAACGGCGCAAGCCCCAGTGACGGTTCGTCCATCATCAGCACCTTTGGGCGGCTCATCAGCGCACGGCCGACGGCCAGCATTTGCTGCTCGCCGCCCGAAAGCGTGCCCGCCGGCTGCCAGCTTCTCTCCTTCAGCCGGGGGAAAAGGGAATAGACATAGTCCATGTCGCTGGCAATGCCGTCCTTGTCTTTGCGCAGAAACGCGCCGATTTTCAGATTCTCCGCCACCGTCATATCCGGAAAGACGCGGCGGCCTTCCGGCACGTGGATAATGCCCCGGCGCACGATTTCCTTGGCGGGCAGGCCGACCAGCTCCTCGCCGCCGTAGAGGATGGAGCCGCTCTGCGGCTTTTGCAGGCCGGATATGGCGCGCAGGGTCGTCGATTTGCCCGCGCCGTTCGCGCCGATCAGCGTCACAATCTGCCCCTCTTCAACGGTTAAATCGATGCCCTTGAGCGCGCGGATGCCGCCGTAGGAAACATGCAGATCCCGGATTTCAAGCTTCATCGTCGTCACCTCCCAGATAGGCGCGGATCACGTCGTCGTTCTGCTGAATCTCCGTCGGCATGCCTTCGGCAATCAGGCCGCCGTAGTTGAGCACGTAAATGCGGTCGGAGATATCCATAACCACGTCCATGTGATGCTCGATGAGCAGGACGGTCAGGTGATAGTGGTCGCGAATGCCGCGGATCAGCTCTGTCAGCTCGGCGGATTCCGCCGGGTTCATGCCCGCTGCGGGTTCGTCCAGCAGCAGCAGCGTCGGCTGCGTCGCCAGGGCGCGGGCGATTTCCAGCTTGCGCTGCATGCCGTAGGGCAGACTGCTGGAAATCTCGCCGCGCACTTCCCAAAGCCCCATATAGGTGAGCAGCTCTTTGGCGCGTTCGTAGGCGCGCGCTTCTTCTTTGCGATAGCGCGGGGAACGCAGCACCGCGCCGAGCCACGAGGCCGTCAGCCGCACATGCTGGGCGATCAGCACGTTATCCAGCACCGTCAGCGCTTTGAACAGACGGATGTTTTGGAAGGTGCGCGCGATGCCCGCCGCGGCGATGCGATCCGGGCGCATGCCGGTGATGCTGCGCCCCTGCAAAATGACGCTGCCCTCCGTGGGGGTATATACGCCGGTGATCATGTTGAAAGCGGTGGTCTTGCCCGCGCCGTTCGGGCCGATGAGCGCGACGATCTCCTGACTGTCGATGTGCATGCTCAGGTCGTTGACGGCGACAAGGCCGCCAAAACGCATGGTGGCGTGGGTGACTTCCAATACGCGCTTATTCATGTCCGCTCACCTCCCTGCCGTGGCCGCTGAGCGTCTTGAGACGCCTGCCGATGGAACTCCATGTGACCTCGTTGTGGCCGAACAGGCCGTTGCGGAAGAAAAGAATGATAATCAGCAGCAGCACCGAAAAGACGACCATGCGCATGCCGGAAACGCCGCTTTCCGGCCAGAAGGGAAGGAAGGGCAGCGGGCCGTCCAGCACGCGCAGCCATTCCTGTCCGATGGTGACGATGAACGCCGCGAGCACCGAGCCGGAGATAGAACCCATGCCGCCCATGACGACGATCATCAGGATGTCATACGTGCGCGAAACCTGAAACACGTCCGGGCCGATGGTGCCGATGTAGCTGGCAAACAGGCCGCCGCCGACAGCCGCCAGAAACGCGCTGAGCATGAAGGAAAGCATCTTGTGGCGCAGCAGCGACACGCCCATCGATTCCGCCGCGATTTCATCCTCGCGGATGGCTTTGAATGCGCGGCCATAGCTGGAGGAAATCAGCAGGGCGATAAAGACGATGGTCGCCAGCGCGACGCCGTAACACCACCAGATGTTTGCCGTCGCGGGGATGGATTTGAGACCCTGAGCGCCGTTGGTCAGGCTCTGGGCGTTGGTGATGACGATACGGATGATTTCCGAAAATCCGAGCGTCGCGATGGCCAGATAGTCGCCGCGGAGCCGCAGACAGGGCAGGCCGATGAGGAAAGCCAGCGCCGCCGCCAGCAGCCCGCCGATGATCAACGCTGCGCCGAAGGGCAGCGTCAGTGTGTTCAGCGGGGCGATCAGCGGCTCCAGCATGAAAATCGTTTCTTTTTTTGCGACCGGGATGGTCAGCAGCGCGACGGTATATGCGCCGATGGCCATGAAGCCCGCGTGGCCGAGGGAGAAGATGCCCGTGAAGCCGTTGACCAGATTCATCGACAGCGCCAGCACGATGTTGATGGCGCACAGCCGGGTGATGCGGATGATGTACTTGCTGGCGTTGCCGTCGATGTAGAACAGCAGGCCGCACAGCAGCGCCAGCAGCAGGCAGGTGAGGAGAATCGAACTTTTTTTCACTTTGGTCATCGCTTACACCTTCTCCGTTGTTTTTTCGCCCAGCAGGCCGGTCGGTTTGACGAGCAGCACGAGAATCAGCACCACAAACGCGAATGCGTCGCGATAGCCGGAGAGCGCCGGAAACAGCGCGACAATGACGATTTCAATGAAACCGATCAGCAGACCGCCGAGCACCGCGCCCGCCGTGTTGCCGATGCCACCGAGCACCGCCGCGATGAAGCATTTGATGCCCGGCATCGCGCCGATGGTCGGACTGATGCGCGTGTATTTCATGCCCCACATGATCGCGCCCACGCCCGCCAGCGCCGACCCGATGAAAAAGGTGATGGCGATGGTGCGGTTCAGGTCGATGCCCATCAGGCTGGCCGCGTCATAGTCGCGGGAGACGGCGCGCATGGCCAGACCGGTTTTTGTGTGCTTGATCAAAAGCAGCAGCAGGAATAAAAGCGCCGCCGCGATGACCGGCACGATCAGCGACAGACGCTGGAAATACACATCGCCGATGACGAGCACATCCGTGAACAGCGGGATCTGCGGGAAGGTCAACGGACGGCCGCCGAAGAGCACCGTCGCCAGGTTTTGCAGAAAATACGATACGCCGATCGCCGAAATCAAAATCGAAATGCGCGGCGCGTTGCGCAACGGACGGTAGGCCAGCCGCTCGGCAAGCGTGCCCAGCAGCGCTGTAACCAGAATCGTGACGGCGAAGGTCACATACCACGGCAGGGAGAACATCGAAATGCCGTAGAAGACGATGTACATGGCGATCATGAAGATTTCGCCGTGCGCGAAGTTAATCAGGCGCAGAACGCCGTAAACCATCGTGTAGCCGATGGCGATGAGCGCATACAGGCTGCCCAGGCTCAGCGCGTCCGTGAGCGTTTGCAGCAATCGGGTTGCGTCAAACATGCGCGGTATCCCCCTTTGGATTTCTTTTGAGATAAACAAGAATCTTCCTCCCCCGCGGGAGAGGAAGATTGAAAGGCTTAGTCTGCTTACGGCTCGATCATGTCCTTGAAGGCCGTGGAACCGTCGGCTTCGACAACCTTGAAGACCACCGAGCGGACCGCGTCGTGATTCTCATCCAGCGTGATCGTGCCGGCCGCGCCGACGAAGCCGTCTGTCGTGAACAACACGTCGCGAACCGCTTCGGCGTCGGTCGTGCCCGCTGTTTCAATCGCGTTGCGCATGGTCAGATACGCGTCGTAGGCCATGACGGTCGGGGCGGCAGGCTCTTTGCCGTACTTGGCGCGGTATGCGTCGAGGAATTCGCTGGTCTTTTCGGTCGCCGGCTGCGCCGCGTCATAGAATGTGGTGAAGACGGAACCGACCGCCGCGTCGCCCGCGATGGAATACAGTTCCGGCGCGTCGAGCGTGTCGCCGCCGAAGAACGCGCCCTCATAGCCAAGCGCGCGCGCCTGCTTCATGATCTGCGCAGCCTTGTCCGCGTAGGAGACGGAGGTGAAAATCACATCCGGCGACTGGGCCAGCACGGCGCCCAGCAGCGCGGAAAAATCTTCGTCCTTGTTCATGAAGTCGCACAGCTCGACGACCTCGAAACCGTCGTGCGTCGCAATTTCATCCTGGAAATACTTCACCAGACCGACGGCATATTCGCTGTCTTTCTCGCGCATGATCGCGATCTTTTTGTAATCGTTCTTCACGGCGTAGCGCGCAAGCATCGTCCCCTGGAACGGATCGATGAAGCAGATGCGGGCGTACCATTCGCAGTCGAGCGTCACCGTCGGGTTGGTGGCCGTCGCGGTCAGCGCCGGAATTTCGCTTTCGGCGAAGACTTCGCCGCCCGCCATCGACAAGCCGGAGCCGTAAGAACCCAGCACTGCGACAACGCCTTTATCCACAAGCGACTGCGCGGCGAGCGTCGCTTCGGCGCGGTCGGACTTGTTGTCGCCGTAAACCAGCTCGATCTTCTGACCCAGCACATCGGGATACAATTCGTTCGCCAGATCAAAGCCTTCCTTTTCCATCGAGCCGCCTGCGGCGGTCGCGCCGGTCATCGGCTCAAAAATGCCGATTTTCACGGTATCCTCCGCCAGCGCCAGCGTGGGGCAGAGCAGAGCGGCGGAAAGCAACAGAGCGGTCATCTTCTTCATCGAAATCCCTCCTCGGTTTTGTTTGGTGAAGGTTTGCTTCACAACATGGCCGTATTATACGCATTTTTATGTCAAAAATCAAGCGAAAATGAATTTTTTAAATAAACAAAATTCTAACATGGCTGAATTTATAAGAAAATGAATTGAAAACGGCTTGGAACTGCATGAATCAAAGAATTGAACGCCAAATATGCGTTTTGATGCGCGCTCTGACCGAAGAAAGAAAACCGTTGCGAAAGCGGATAAAACCGTGTTACAATAAAAGATACAAAAAAACCGCGCTTCTTTTGCGCGCTATTGATAAGGAGGAGGCATATGAACCGTCTGAACGGAAAAAATGAAGAAGACCGCCGCATTTATGAGCGAAGCGCAAGGCTGCTTCTGCTGCTCGCTCTGCGGGATATTGCTCCGGGCGCGAAGGCGCGCTTTGATCACAGCATCGGCCGGGGCATTTATCTGAACGTGAGCGGCGTGTCGCTCACCGCGTCGCTCGTGCGCCGAATCGAGGCGCGCATGCACGAGCTTTCCCGCGCGAATCTGCCGATCGTCCAATCCCGCTGGACGCGCGAACAGGCGGTCGAATATTTCCGTGCGCAGGGGCAGGAAGACACCGTGCGCCTGCTGACTTATCGCCCGTTTGATTATTTCGACGTGTACACCTGCGACGGCCTGAGCGAGTATTTTTACGGCGGCATGGTGGAATCGACAGGCGAAATCGAATCCTTTGCCCTGCGGTTTTATTACCCAGGCATGGTGCTGCTGCTGCCAGATGAAGACCTTTCCGGCCCGCCCGCGCCGTTTGTCGAGCGGCCCAAGCTCATGCGCGCCTATGTCGAGGCGAACGTCTGCTCGAAGATTCTGCAATGCGAAAACGCCGCCGATTTGAACGACATCATCGCCAAAGGCGAGGCGCGCACGTTTATCCGCGTCAGCGAAGCGATGCAGGAGCGTGCCGTCGCGCAGATTGCCGAGCGCATTGTTGCCAACGGCGCGCGGGTCGTGTTCGTCGCCGGGCCAAGCTCCAGCGGCAAGACGACGTTCGCCAACCGCCTGAGCGTGCAGCTGCGCGTCAGCGGCAAGCGCCCGCTGGCGATTTCGCTGGATAATTATTATAAAAACCGCGAGGACATCCCCCTCGGCGCGGATGGAAAGCCCGATCTCGAATGTCTGGAATCCATCGACGTGCCGCTGTTCAACGACCAGCTGGTGGAGCTGCTGGCCGGGCGCGAGGTGGAGCTGCCGCTGTATTCTTTCAAAACGAAGCGGCGGCTTGAACAGAGTGTTCGGCTCAGGGTGGACGGGGATCAGGTGCTCGTCGTCGAGGGCATTCACGGACTGAACAGTGCGCTCAGCGAGGAAATCCCCAGTGAGCTGAAATACCGCGTCTATGTCAGCGCGCTGACGCAGCTCAATCTGGATGGCCACAACCGCATCCGCACGACGGATGTGCGCCTACTGCGGCGCATGGTGCGCGACGCGCGAACCCGCCACACCGACGTGACCGCGACGATGGCGATGTGGGACAGCGTGCGCGCGGGGGAGGAAAAATATATCTTCCCCTATCAGGAAAAGGCGGATGTGATGTTCAACTCGTCCCTGCTGTATGAAATTGCGGTGCTGAAAAAGTACGCCTATCCGATGCTCAAATCCATTCCCCAGGACAGCCCGTATTACACGCGCTCGCGGCGGCTGGTCAAGTTCCTCAACTACTTCAAGGATTGCGGCGATGAGAGCGAAATCCCGCCAACCTCCATTCTTCGAGAATTTATCGGCGGATGCACGTTTTACGATGAATAACCCGGCGCTGCCCTGCCCACACTAGCGGCAAGGAGGCGAATCAAGTGAAAAAATGGTTTTTGACGCTGATGTGCATGCTGGCCGCCAGCGTGGTGATGGTCGGCTGCTCCGCCAATACGATGAGCACGGCTCCGACCGCGTCCCCCATGACGACGACGGCTGCGCCGACCAATTCCCCGATGGCGACGGCGGAAGCGACGGCCGAACCCGCGCCCGCCGCGACGATGGAGGCCATGACGCCCGCGCAGGCGGGTCAGCTGGCTGAAAAGATTGCGCAGGCTGTGCAGCAGATCAGCGAAATCGACGAAGCGCAGGTCGTGGTGAACAACGACCGCGCGCTGGTGGCCGTCAGGTTTGACGCGCAGTATAACGCGGGGCTGGACGACCGCATGAAGCAGCAGATCACCGAGACCGTGCAGAAGGTAGACGACGGCTTGAAGGACGTGGAGATCACGGATGACGACACGCTCTACGGCCAGATTAAGGGACTTGGCGAACGTGTCGCCAACGTGACCGGCCTTGACGAGCTGGCGGATGACTTCGGCGATCTCTGGGATCGCATTGTCGGAAGATAAGCGAATTCAGCGCGAAGCGTGCGCCAAGCGGCGGGGGCGATGCCGCCGGATGGAGAAACCAAAAAACAAAGCGGAGGCGCATGACCTCCGCTTTTTCTCGATTTATGCGATTTCGTGCCGTTTTTTGCGCTCTGCCTGATTCAAATGCAGGTAGAACGCGACGTTGAGCGCAATGCCTGCCGTGGTGGAGACGGGGGCGGCGAGGCCGATTTTCGTCAGGCTGGCGTTCGGCTGAATGCTCATGCAATAGGCAAAAGGCAGGTTCAAAACTTGGCTGCCGGTCGAGCCGAAACGCCTGACGACCGGCAGGTCAACCGCGCCATAGGCCGCCTGCAAAACCAGAGCGCCGTTCACCATGTCTTTGACGGTGTGGGTCACGCCGGGGCGGGGGATGTTCAGCGCGTCGCTGATATCCGATATCTTGACGCACACGTTTCGGCGCTGCAAATGCTCGATGACGTCGAGATATTGAATAAAGGAGGGCGACACGCCGTCCGGCAGGGCCGGAAGCAGTTCGCGAATGCGCTTGGCCTGATAGCAGGCGTCAAGCAAAGCTTTGATGCTTTCTGTTTTCATGATGAACCTCTTGATAGTTGCTTGTGATCATTAACGTAGAGAATTACGTGCGGAAACGGAGAATTGTCAAGCGTTTTCCGCAAAAAAACCGAACCCCTTCCCAAGCGGAAAACGGGTTCGGTTTTTAAAAAATGTCGAGAAGCTCAGCTGCGGTTAAATCACAAACTGCTCCATGTAGCGCTTGCTCAGGCGCAGAGAATCGAGAATCCGTTCCTTGCTGCCCTCGAAGGCCTTATCCTCGATTTCGATGCAGGTATAGCCGTCGTAGCCGATATCGGTCAGGGCGGAGACGTACTTGCCCCAATCCACGTCGCCGAGGCCGGGGAGCTTCGGGGTCATGAAATCCAGCGGATAGGCCATCACGCCGACCTCATGCAGCTTTTCGGGGAAGAGCTTGATATCTTTATAATGTACGTGGAAAATCTTGTTTTTGAACTCGTAAAGCGGCTTCACATAGTCGATCTGCTGCCAGACGAAGTGAGAGGGATCGTAGTTGATGCCCAGATTCGGGGAGGGTAGAATCTCGAAAACGCGGCGCCAGATCGGCGGCGTGGTCATCAGGTTCTGTCCGCCCGGCCATTGATCCTCGCCGAAGAGCATGGGGCAGTTTTCGATGGCGATTTTGACGCCCAGTTCCTCGGCCAGCGCGATGATCGGCGGCCAGACTTCCTTGACGAGCTCCAGATTCTGCTCGACGGATTTCGTCTGATCGCGGCCGATAAACGTCGTAACCATGTTTACGCCGAGCTTGTGGCTGGCGCGGATCACGTTTTTCAGGTGCGCGACGACGGAAGCGCGCTTTTCCAGATTACCGTCCAGCGTGTTGGGGTAGTAGGCGAGGGAAGAGATTTCCACCTTGCGCGCCTTGCAGTAATTGAGGATGTAAGCGGCCTTTTCGTCGCTCAGGTTATCCGTGTCGATATGGCTCACGCCCGCATAGCGGCGCTCCGCTTTGCCCTGCGGCCAGCAGGCGACTTCCACGCAGGAAAAGCCCATTTCGCTTGCCGTATCGATCATTTCCTCAAACGTCCAGCCATCCAGAATGGCGCTGACAAAGCCCAGTTTCATTGCGTTGTTCCTCCTTCAAAGTGCCGACGGATATGCCGTCCGTTTCTTTATGCTGGATTCATTATAGCATGCAGCCGGGCAAAAGAAAACAGAGAAAAGCGGAAATGCCTGATTTTTGACCGAATTCGATTGCTTTGTGCACAAAAACGGAATGAAAGCGGAAACGCGAATGAAAGAGATTTATGCATAATTATGAAAATAAATGCGTTTGAATTGACATTGAAGATGGGGCGTGTTAAAATAGGGGCAACAGAAAGCGGGAAGCACGAAAACGTTCCGCTTTTCCGACGATTATTTTATTAGGAGGAAAAAAACGTATGAAAAAGATCCTTGCCGTTGTTCTTGCGCTGGTGCTCTGTCTGGCTCTGTGTGCCGTGGGTTCCGCGGAAGGCAAGTACAAAATCGGCATTCTCGCGCCGGCTGTCACGCATGGCTGGGTTGCGGGCGTCGCTTACAACGCCGAGCAGGAATGCCTTGCTCTGGCGGACGAAGTGGACTACAAGCTCTATACCTCCAACAACGCGGAGGAAATGACCACGCAGCTGGACGACCTCATGACCTGGGGCGCGCAGGCGATCGTCGCGTTCCCGCAGTGGGAAGGCATGGAAGTACCGATTCAGAACGCGATTGATTCCGGCATCACCGTCGTGAACTTCGATATCGTCATCGACGCGGACGGCGTGTACCGCGTGACCGGCGACAACGAGGGCATGGGTGTTGAGTCCGCCAAGTACATCGTCGATAAGATCGGCACCACCGGCACCGTCGTGGCGCTTCCGGTTCCGACCAGCGGCAGCGTTTCCGAGCTGCGCATGAAGGGCTTCACCGACACGATCAAGGAGATCGCGCCGGAAATGAACGTGATTGAATACGCGACCGCGTTCACCCGTGAAGACGGCCTGAAGGATTTCACCGATATCCTCGCGGCGAACAAGCAGATCGACGCTGTTTACAGCCTGGATGACGAAACCTCCATCGGCGTGCTTCAGGCGATTGAAGACGCGGGCCGCACTGATATCAAGGTCATCACCGGCGGCGGCGGATGCCAGGAGTACTTCAAGATCATCAAGGAAAACGAATCCATCAACATCTGCTCCGCGCTGTACAGCCCGCTGATGGTGCGTCAGGCCGTGGATATGGCGATTTCCGTGCTCAAGGGCGAGACGGTTGATCCGGTTCTGGTCATCCCGACGACGATCGTGGATCGCAGCAACGTGGACGAGTATCTCGATCCGAACAACACCGTGTATTGATGGCATTCTCTTCGCCGTGACCGCCCTGCGGCGGCAGCGGGGAACAGGGCTATGGCGTGAGCCATAGCCCATTTTCATATCCAAAAGCGGGGAGGACAACCATGAAACTGAAAATGGACGGAATCTGCAAATCGTTCGGTTCCAACGAGGTGCTCAAGTCCGTGGGCTTTCAACTGGGCGAGGGCGAAATCTGTGCCCTGCTGGGCGAAAACGGCGCGGGCAAATCGACGCTGATGAATATTCTGGGCGGCGTTTTGCAGCCGGATTCGGGCGATATCCTGCTGGACGGCGAAAAGAAAACGTTTGATTCGCCGGCGCAGTCGCTTGACGCGGGCATCGCGTTCATCCATCAGGAATTGAACCTGATTAACGATCTGCCGATTTACGAAAACATGTTTATCGGGCGGGAACTCAAAAAGAAGAGCGGCTTTCTGGATCACAAGCGGATGATCGAGCAGACGAGCCGCGTGTTTGACCGTATGGGGCTGACGCTTGACCCCAGGGAGATGGTGCGCAATCTGGACGCGTCATATAAGCAGATCGTGGAAATCAGCCGTGCGCTGCTGATGGACGCGAAGATCATCATCATGGACGAACCGACAACGTCGCTCACCGATCCGGAAATCGAGAAAGTATTCGCGATTCTGCGGCAGCTGCGCCAGCAGAAGGTGGGCATCGTCTTTATTTCGCACAAGCTTCGCGAAGTGATGGAGATCTGCGATACGTATACGGTTCTGCGCGACGGCGTGATGGTAGCCAGCGGCAGCGTGAAGGATGTGACCACATCCGATTTGGCGCGCTTCATGGTCGGCCATGACGTGCGCACAGAGAAACTCGGCAGCGGCGCGCAGCGCGGGGAAGAGAGGCTGTCCCTGCGCGGGCTTACGCAGGAGCCGCATTTTCGCAATATCGATTTGACGGCTTATGCGGGCGAGGTGCTCGGCGTGACAGGCCTGCTCGGAGACGGTCGAAGCGAGCTGTTTTCTGCGGTGTTCGGCGCGGAGCCGATGAGCGCAGGCGAGATCAGGCTTTGCGGCCAAGCGGTGCGGATCACCTCGACCCGACAGGCCAAGCGGCTGGGCATTGCCTATGTGCCGCGCAACCGCAAGGAGAACGGCATCATCAAGGATATGTCGATCCTCGAAAACGGAACGATCGTTTCCTGGCCGGATCTGATGCGCCGCGGCTTGCTGAATCACGAGAAACAGCGGGCGGAGTTTAACGAAGAAAAAGCGGCGCTGCATATCAAGATGGGCGGCGAAAACGACTCGATCACCAGCCTTTCCGGCGGCAATCAGCAAAAGGTGGTGCTGGCCAAGTGGCTCAGCCGTGAGCCGAAAGTGCTGATCCTCGACAACCCGACGCAGGGCGTCGATGTGGGCGCGAAAGAGGAGATTTACGACATCATCCTCAAGCTGGCGAAAGAAGGCGTTTCGGTCATCGTGCTTTCCTCCGAGGCGCAGGAAATCATCCGCGTCTGCGATCGGGCGCTGGTGATGTATCACGGCGAGATTGTCGGCGAAGTGAGCGGAGAAACGATGACGGAGCATGAAATCATGCGGCTGGCAACCGGCGGCTGATGCGGATAAAGGAGAAAAACGACGATGGAAAAGACCAGACAAAAAGGTTTTGCGGCATGGTTTATCGATAACTGGAAGCGGAAACCGCTGTTTTCCACGGGCATTGCGCTGCTGGTGATGGTGGTTTTGCAGATTCTTGCGCTGGGGTTTGATTACGCCTCCTTCGGCGAATGGTTTGGGGCGTTTTCGCGAAACTGGATCAACATTCTGCGCAACAACGCGGGCGTGGGCATTATCGCGCTGGGCATGACGTTTGTCATCATTTCGGGCGGCATCGATCTGGCTGTCGGTTCCACGATGGTGGCGATCGGCGCGGTCATCATGTCGCTGATTGACAGCGGCTCCTCCGGCCTGCTGGCGGGCATGGGGATTACCGGCGTGCCGGCGTACATCATCGCGATTGCCGTCGGCATTCTGCTCGGCGTGCTGCTGGGCGAATGCACCGGCGTTCTGGTTGCGCATTTCGGCATGCCGCCGTTCATCGCCACGCTGGGCATGATGAAAATCTGCCGCAGTGTGACGCAGCAGTGCATGCAGAAAGCGTCACCCACCGTGCCGAAAGCGTTTTTGAAGATTGCCAACGCGCGTATCGGCGGCGAAATCATTCTGCCGATTCTCTATTGGCTGGCGCTGGCGGCTATTCTGTATGTGGTGAGCAAACATACGGCGTTTGGCCGTCAGGTGTTCGCTATCGGCTCGAACGAGCGCACCAGCAAACTCAGCGGCGTGAATGTCCGCGCGGTCAAGCGCCGCGTGTACGCGCTGATGGGCGCGCTGGTCGCGATTACGGCGGTCATTCAAATTGCCCGCATCGGCAGCATGGATTACGCCAACGCGGGCAGCGGCTATGAAATGGATGCCATCGCGGCGGTCATCATCGGCGGCACGAGCATGAGCGGCGGCCGCGGTTCGGTGGTCGGTTCCGTGCTGGGCATGTTGATTCTGGCTGTGATGAATAATTTGCTGAACCTCATCGGCGTGCCGCCGTTCCTGCGTGAAGCCTTCAAGGGCATCATCGTCATCGGCGCGGTGCTGCTGCAAAAGAAGGAAAAGGCCAGCTAAGGGAGGAAAAAAACATGTTTGGTATCGGTATCATTGGCTGCGGCAAGATTGCGCAGGTGCGGCATATTCCCGAATACAACGACAACCCGGACGCAAAGCTCGTCGCGTTTTATGATTTGAACACGGCGCGTGCGAAGGCGCTGGCCGAGCAATACGGCGGCAGAGCCTATGAGAGCGTCGAGGCGTTGCTCGCTGACCCGAACGTGGACGCGGTGAGCGTCTGCTCGGCAAACGCCAGCCATGCGGAAATCACGGTGGCGGCGCTGGAGGCGGGCAAGCATGTGCTGTGCGAAAAGCCGATGGCGACGACGCTGGCGGATTGCGAACGCATGGTCAGCGCGGCGAAAAAGAGCGGAAAGCGGCTTATGATCGACCAGAACCAGCGCCTGGCCGGTGCGCACGTGAAAGCGCGCGAGCTGATTGAGCAGGGCGAGATTGGCCGCGTCATCACGTTTGCGACGGCGTTCCGCCACGGCGGGCCGGAAACGTGGAGCATCGATCCCGGCCAGAGCACGTGGTTCTTTGACAAAAAGCGCGCGGCGATGGGCGCGATGGCGGATCTGGGCGTGCATAAGACGGATCTCATTCAGTATCTGATTGGGCAGACGGTCGATGAGGTGGAAGCGCAGCTCTGCACGCTGGATAAGAAATTTTCCGACGGCAGCCCCATCACGGTGGACGACAACGCGTTCTGCATCTATCACATGGACGGCGGCGCGGTCGGCACGATGATTGCCTCGTGGACGAATTACGGCCCGGAAGACAATTCCACGGTCATCAACGGCACGGAAGGCGTTTTGCGGATTTACGACGATCCGGCGCACACGCTCGTTTTGGAAAGGAAAGACGGAACCCGCGTCTGCTATGACGTGGACGCGATTCAGACCAACGATAACCAGACTAAATCCGGCATGATCGATCTGTTTGTGGAGGGGCTGAAAGATCCGACGGTGCAGGGCATCGACGCGCAGAGCGTGCTGACGGCCATGCGCGCGGTTTTTGCGGCGATTGAGTCCTCCGAAACGGGCCGCCGGGTGAAGACGAGCGAAGTATGATCGGGGAGGGACGCGGCATGAAGCGCATCATCGCGGTCAATTCCAACTGCTATCACGGCTACGCCATCGAAGAGGCCGTCGCGGGCATTCGCAGGGCGGGTTTCCATTACATTGAACTGACGGCGACAAAGGGCTGGACGGAACACGTCTTTCCGGATATGCCCTTTGAGCGGCTGCTGGAAATTCAGGATCTGCTTCGCCGAAACGAGCTGATTCCGTTCTCCATGAGCGGGCACTGCAACCTGATGGACCCCGAACGCATTCCCGATTTCGAGAAGAATATCCGGCTGGCCGCGTTTTTTGGCTGTCAGTATATCGTTTCGTCGATCGGCGAAGCGCATCTGGCCAATCAGGCCGTTGCGGACGACCATCAGGTCGCGCGAAGCGTTGCGGCGCTGATTCCCATGCTGGAGCAGCACAACCTGACGCTCGTGCTCGAAACGCACGGGAAGGAGCACGGCACGGGCGAGAAACTGGCGCGCATCGTCCGCGAGATCGACAGTCCGCGCGTGAAGATCAATTACGATACGGCGAACGTGATCTTTTACGGCGGCGTCGATCCCGTGCAGGATTTGAAGACCTGCCTTTCGGAAACGGCCTATATTCACATCAAGGATAAGGGCGGCCGGAACGACGCGTGGGATTTCCCGGCGCTGGGAAAAGGGCATATCGATTTCCCGGCGATTTTTGAAGAGCTGGAAGCGGCAGGGAATAACTGCCCGCTGAGCATTGAAATCGAGTTTACGCCGGAAGGGGCGGGCAGCCTGGCGGCGGTCGATCAGGCGGTGGCGGACAGCGCGGCCTATTTGACGGCGCACGGCTTTGAACTGTAAAGGAGACGCAACGTGAGAATCGCATTGGTCGGCGCGGGCGGAATGGGCACGTGCCACTACATGAATTATCAACATATCGAGCATGCGCAGGTCGTTGCGCTGGTCGGCCGGGGCGAGAACGATCGCGCGCATGCGGAAGCATGGGGACTGCCGCTGTATGACAGCGTAACCGAGGCGAATCGGCTGGAACAGATTGATTTGTTTGACGTGTGCGTGCCGACATACCTGCACAAAGCGATTGTGCTGGAGGCGCTTGCCTGCAAAAAGCCGGTGATCTGTGAAAAACCGATTGCGCTGCACCTGAAGGATGCGCAGGAAATGTTTGATGCGGCGCAGGCGAACGGCGTGCAGCTGTATGTGGCACAGGTGCTGCAATTTACCCGTGAGGTGGAGTGGCTGCACCGCATTGTGGACGAACGGCTTTACGGCGAGCCGCTGGACGCCTGCTTTGAGCGGCTGTCTCAGCGCCCGGCGTGGAGCCAGGGAAACTGGCTGTTTGACAGGGAAAAGAGCGGCCTTCTGCCGTTTGACCTGCATGTGCACGATTTGGATGTGATGGTCAGCGTGTTCGGCAGGCCGGACAGCGTGGATTACACGGCCTGCCGCCGAAAGGACAGCGAAATCTGCGACCAGTACCGCATCCGATACGGGTATCGAAACGGTCCGACGGTCAGCGCGGAGGCGGCATGGCTGAACGCCTGCATCCCGTTCATCGCCAGATGGCGCGTGTATTTTGAGCGCGGCATGGTCATTTGTGACGAGAAGGGGCTGACCGGCTACGGCGCGGACGGGCAGACGACCCGCTTTGACGTGGAAGACCCGGTCAAAGTGCCGTGCGGAATCAATCTGCCGCCAAGCGGATGGTTCTTGTGCGAATTGACGCATTTTGTGCAGTGCGCTGAGCAAAACGCGCCCAGCGACCGCGTGAAAAAGCAGCAGGTTCTCGACGTGCTGAGCGTGCTGGAAACGATTCAGTGATACAAATTCAGATGAAAAAAATCGAACCCGCTTCCAAATCTGGAAAACGGGTTCGGTTTTTTGCGTGATGGAGACTGCCGTCTTGAGCCACGTGCCGCAGCCCTTCGATGGATTCCTTGCGCTGGGTGTTGGAAGAATAGCAGGTATACTTATCAGCACGCATTATGGGCGAGTACAACAAACCGGAAGTTGTATCATCATTTATCTTTATCTTTTTTTGAAAAAATAAGACTGCCAGATATACCAAAAGATATACCCAGACATATTCCGATTCCAATTCCAGCCATGCTATTTAAGACATTTATAAAAACAACGCTCCAAAGTATTGCTGCGGTTATTCCGATAGTGACTCCTATAATTATCCTTTTGTTGTTCATCAGCTTTATCCTCCATAAATTCCGATTAGTAATATATAAGCGAGGGTGTTACAGCCTTCGCTTTTCCTTTAAGATGAAGGTGATTGGCTGACGGAATTTCCGATTTGTTGAGCCAAGTATACCATATTCCTCAATGAAAGAATATCCTTATATGAAGAATGCGACTGTTTTGCTGTATACTTGTTTCGCAAGGCTTCTAAGGAACCTCGGCACCTTACACACTGACCTTGCCTGCAAGGTTTAGTGTGTTATACATTTGCGACAGAAAGATAAGAAAAATCCGAACCCATTTCCGATTTGGAAAATCTGGTTCGGATTATACAAGTTTGGTGCGGATAGCGGGACTCGAACCCGCACGCCGTGCGGCAGGGGATTTTAAGTCCCCGGTGTCTGCCATTCCACCATATCCGCAACAAGGATATTATATCGGCTTTCGTTTTTATTGTCAAGCGAGAGAAAATTTGATACAATGGGATGCAGCAAAAACAAAGGCGGACAGAACGAATGGAAAAGAACACGATTCGGATTCAAAATGTGACGCTTGGCGCGGGTATACCCAAGGTTTGTGTGCCTGTGATGGGAAAGGATCTCCGTGAATGGACGGAAGTGGCGACAGCTGCACGGGAGCAGGCCGACCTGATTGAATTGCGGTTGGACAGCGTTTCGCCTGAGCTGGATGCAGACCGCGTGCGGCAGGCCTGCCACGTTGTTCGCGAAAAAGCACAGGGAAGCGCGCTTTTGGCGACGATGCGCACATCCCGCGACGGCGGCGCGGGCGATGGGGACGCGGAGCGATATGAAACTCTGCTCGTTACGTTAGCCAGAGAGCGGCTGTGCGACGCGCTGGATGTGGAATTGAGCGTCGGCGAAGCGGCTTTTGCGCGCATTGCACAGGAGGCGCATGCGGCGGGCGTGCCGGTGGTCGGTTCGTATCACGATTTTGGCGGAACGCCGGAGAACGCCGAGATGCTTGCGCGGCTGCATGCCATGGCCCGGCTTGGCGCGGATGTGTGCAAAATTGCGGTGATGCCCCGCGATATTCGGGATGTTTCCCGGCTGAAAGCGGTTTGCATGCAGGCAAACGACGAGCTGCCCCAGCCGATCATCGCCATTTCGATGGGGGAGCTTGGCGCGCCCACGCGGACAGACGCGGAGGCGATGGGCAGCTGTTTAAGCTTCGGCACGGCGGGGCAGGGCAGCGCGCCGGGGCAGATGGACGCGCGCGCACTCAGACGGGCGCTTGAAGAGGCGCACCAAAAACTGAGCGGCCAGTGACCCCGCTTCAGCCCGCACAATTTGGAAGTGTTGAAAATATTAAGCAAAGAACGACATCGACAAATGAAATGAAGCAATGAAACGGAAGAAAGAAAAGAAGATGAAAAAATGTAGGACAAATCTTTACAAAAAAGCATATGTCGTTTATAATAAATTCAATAAAGGGCGTTTGCCCGACAGAGGAGGATATCTCATGAAGAAGTTTGCGACCCTGATGCTGGCGCTCGCTATGCTGATTTCCTGCGCAGCCATCGGCATGGCCGAGGACATCACGCTGGACGTCATCATCTGCCAGTACGGCCCGAAGACCAACGACTGGTTCACCGGAACGGGCATGAACGGCACCAGCTTCGTCAAGAAGTTTGAAGAGGCCAACCCCGGCATCAAGCTGAATCTGGAAGTCGTCTCCTGGAACGATGTGTACACCGTGGTGTCCACCCGCATCAGCAACAACAATGCGCCGGACATCCTGAACTTGGACTCCTTCGCGGATTACGCGAACGAGGGTCTGCTCATGCCGGTTAAGGATTACTGCCCGGAAGAGCTGTACAACGATTTCTTCCCCAGCTTCATCGAGCAGTCCGTGATCGACGGCACCGTTTGGGCTGTGCCGGATCTGGCTTCCGCCCGCGCGCTGTACTACAATGTGGATCTGCTTGAGGCGGCCGGCGTTGAAGTGCCGACCACTTGGGCCGAGCTGGAAGACGCCTGCCAGGCGCTGGTTGACTTCTACGGCGGCGATGTGTATCCGTGGGGCATCGACATGACCACGGACGAAGGCCAGGCTGCGTTCGCGTACTATGCATGGGGCAACGGCGGCGGCTTCGTCGATGACGAGGGCAACTGGACGGTCAATTCCGACGCGAACGTCGAAGCGGTCGAGTTTGCGGTTGATCTCTACAAGAAGGGCTACACCAACCCGAACCCGGCGACCCAGACCCGTTATGACCTTCAGGACATGTTCGGCGCGGGCAAGCTGGCGATGGTCATCGCCCCGAATTCCCTGCCGACTTACATTGCCGACAAGGGTTACACCAACGTGAACTATGCCGTGGCGGATATCCCGCATAACGAGGGCAAGACGTCCAGCTCTGTGGGCGTTATGGACCGCATCATGGCGTTCAAGGACGACAGCGCGCCGGATCAGGCCGCCCGCAACGAGGCCATCGGCAAGTTCCTGACGTTCTTCTACGATCCGGAGAACTACGTGGGCTGGGTCAGCATGGAAGACTTCCTGCCGGCCGTGAACTCCGCTGTGGCGGCGCTGGTTGAGGCGAACCCGTCCTTTGAGGCGTGGCTGAACGTGCTGGACGGCTGCAAGTTCTATCCGACCGCGAAGGCCGAGTGGATCGACGTGAAGCAGGGCGCGGCGGCTGTTGAGCAGAGCGCGCTGACCGGCGGCGACGTGAAGACGCTGCTCGACGAGCTTCAGGCGAAGATCACCAAGTAAGGCTGTATTCGGATTAACGAAAGCAAACCTGTGAGGGAAGGGGGTTGGAAAATCCGACCCCCTTCTTTTCGGCTTTTATGAGAGAGCCTCTGAAATCATTTTTAAATCAATCTGCGCCGGACAACTCCATCAGTCAGCTTCGCTGACAGCTCCTTCTTTGAGGAAGGTGGCACGCCGCAGGCGTGACGGAAGGAGTTACACATCACAAGGAGGTAAACCAGTTTGAATTCCGTTCTCGTGCGTCACAAGTGGGAACCTTATATCTGGCTGCTGCCAAGCATCCTGCTGATGACGATCTTCGTCGTTTTCCCGATTGGCATCGTCTTCAAGCTCGCGTTCAGCGAGATTTCCAAGGCGGGCATTGTCGGCGGCTTCGTCGGCTTTGCGAATTTTAAAGAGGCCGTTTCTGCGCCTGTGTTCGGCACGGTGATGCTCAATACGGTGGTGTGGGTGGTTTCGGTCGTCGGTCTGTCCACGCTGTTCGGCTTCATCATCGCGATGACGCTCAACCAGAAATTCCATGGCCGCAAGCTGGCGCGTTCGGTCGTCGTCTTTCCGTGGGCGACCTCGCTGGTCATTCAGGCTTCCGTCTGGAATTACATCATCAAGTATGAATACGGCAACCTGAACAACGTACTGCTGAATCTGGGTATCATTCGGGACGCGATCAACTGGCGCGCAACCTACCAGATCGAGTTTGCATGGGAATGCGGCGTGGGTATTTTCGTCACGATTCCGTTCGTCACGTTCTGCGTGCTCTCCGGTCTGCAATCCATCGACGCGGCGTATTACGAGGCGGCGACGGTGGATGGCGCATCCTGGTGGCAGAAGCTGACGAAGATCACCATTCCGCTGGTCCGCCCGTCGCTGACGGTCAGCACCGTGCTCAACGTGATTTACGTCTTTAACTCCTTCCCGATCATTTACACCATCACCAAGGGCGCGCCGGCCAACAAGACCGATACGCTCATCACGTATCTGTATATGCTGGCGTTCTACGACCAGAAGAAAGGCCCGGCAACGGCGCTGTCCGTCATCGGCTTCCTGATTCTGTGCGCGGTGGCGGGGCTGTACATGGTCATTTCGCTGCGGAAGGAGGATCAGGCATAATGGAGAGGCAAAACAAGAGCAGATTGCTGGTCTGTCTGAGCTGTGTGCTCATTACGCTGTCCGTTCTGCTGCTTCCGCTGGCTTTCTTTGAAACGAACATTTTCGTCAAGCGCAGCGCAAACACATTTGTCGGCGACGAGAAATACGTTGAAGCGCGCGCGGAGGTGGAGGCCGTCGCGGCGCAGTACGAAGGCGCGTCGATTGAGGAGAGCGTGACTGAGCGCGTCAACTCAAAGGGCGTCGCCACGTCGATGGTCACGTTCACGGTCAAAGAGAAGATCAAGCGCAACGGCCTTGACTTTCTGCTGGGCGGTATTGGCCACAGCGAGGGCATGACGGGCATTGGGCCGACGAACATCATGCGCCTGCTGCTGGTCTGTCTGGCGGTTTCGCTGGCGCTGGCGGCTGGCGCAAGCCATAAGACGCTGGCGCTGGCGCGCGAACAGCTGCCCGAAAAGGCAAAGCGGCTGTATCTGGCTTCCGGCGTATTTGCGCTGATTGCGCTGTTTTGTGTGCCTGCGTTTGCGAGGTCGATCAATTACACGTTCTCCCGGCAGGTGGATCTGCTGGTCGGCGGCCACATCCAAAACGAAGCGCTGTTGGCGCAGCTCAACAATTTCCTTTATGACGGCGGCGCGGGCGAAAACCTGCTGGATATGCTCGGCGGACTGACGGTGCAGACGAACTGGGTGCTTTGGATTGCGTTCGCCTCGATCTTCCTGCTGCTGTGCGCGATCACGTATCTGCGCTGCGGCGAACTGCAAAAGACGCTGGCACGCGGCGGGCTGTATCTGTTCGTCATCGTGCTGTGCATCTTCATCCTCTATCCGTTCTATGTGATGCTGATTACGGGCTTCCGCAGCAACGCGGAAACGACGGACATGTATTTCCTGCACATGCTGCCGACGAAGTGGGTGTGGAGCAACCTCAAGGATATCTGTGATCGCGGCGTGCTGCGTTTCCTGCTCAACTCTATCATGCTCTCCACGGGCGCGACGGCAATCGCGATGCTCTGCGGCATCCCGGCGGCTTACGCAATGGCGCGCATGAACTTCAAGGGACGCAACCTGTTCCTCGGCTTCGTCATCATGAGCCAGATGTTCTCTCCGGTGGTGCTGCTGGTCGGCATTTCCCAGCTGATGAACACGCTGCATTTGAACGACACAATTTTGGGACTCATGCTCATCAACGCGGCGTTTAACCAGGCGTTTGCCATCTGGCTGCTGCGCGGCACATTCGTCTCGATCTCCCCGGAAATGGAACAGGCCGCCTGCATTGACGGATGCAACACCGTCGGAGCACTCTGGCACATCCTGCTGCCGATGGCCGCGCCGGGCATTGTGACGACGCTGATCTTTGTATTCATCAACTCGTGGAATGAATACACGATTTCCACCGTGCTCATTTCCACCCCGGCAAACAAGCCGATCACCGTGGGCATCACGCAGTTCAGCTCGTTTAACATGATCGAATGGCAGTACCTCTTTGCGGCGGCGCTGCTGGCGACCATTCCGGTTATCATCCTGTTTATGTGCATCGAAAAGCACCTCGCCGAGGGCCTGACTTCCGGCGGCGTGAAGGGCTAATTGAAAAATATGGCTCCTCCCTCCAAGGGAGGAGCTGTCGCCGTTAAGCGGCTGAGAGGAAAATTCACATGAATCAGCATATCGAAAGCGTCATCCTCCAATTTGATATTCCGGATGGCGCGTGGACGGCCGAACCGTATGGCAACGGCCACATCAACGACACCTATCTGATTGCGGCGGGGGAGAAACATTTCATTCTCCAGCGTGTCAACGGGTACGTTTTCCCCAAGCCGGAGGACGTGATCGAGAACATCGAGCGCGTGACCGATTTTCTCAAGGAACAGATTGCCCAGGAGGGCGGCGACCCTGAGCGGGAAACGCTGACCCTCGTTAAAACGCAGCAGGGAACGCATTTTGCGTATGACGAGCAGGGCAATCTGTGGCGCATGTATCTGTTTATCGAGGATGCGGTATCCCGCGATCTGCCGGATACGCCGGAGCTGTTCGAGCTTTGCGGCGAGGCTTTTGGCAAGTTCCAGCGTCAGATGGGCGCGTTTCCGGCCGATTCGCTGCACGAAACCATCCATGATTTCCACAACACCCCGGCGCGCTATCGTCAGCTGCAAGACGCGATTGCGCGCAATGAGGCCGGAAGGCTGGACGAAGTGCAGCCGGAAATCGCCTTCTGTCGGCAATATGAGCAGGAAGTGCGCGCGCTGGTGGATGCGCTTGAGCAGGGGGAAATTCCGCTGCGCGTGACCCACAACGATACCAAGCTCAACAATGTGCTGCTGGATAGCAAAACCGGGCGCGGCGTGTGCGTGATCGATCTGGATACGGTGATGCCGGGTCTTACGGCCTACGACTTTGGCGACGCCATCCGCACGGGCGCGAACACCGCCGAAGAGGATGAGCGCGATCTGAGCCGCGTTCAATTCTCTCTGCCGATGTTTGAAGCGTTTACCCGCGGCTTTTTGAAGGAGGCCGGGCAGACGTTGACGGCGCGGGAAATTGAGTTGCTCCCGATGGGCGCGAAGCTGATGACGCTGGAATGCGGCATGCGCTTTCTGGCCGACCATTTGAACGGCGACAAGTATTTCCGCGTCCATCGCGAAGGCCATAACCTCGATCGTGCGCGCACACAGTTTGAATTGGTGCGCCATATGGAGGAAAACTGGCAGAACATGGCGGATATTGTTCGGATGTGCGCAAAATAATACAGAAATGCAAGCGGTTTGATTCCCATATTTTTTAGGAATCAGGCCGCTTGTTATTTGTTGCGCTCCGCGTTGATTTGGGGCAGGGGTTCGGGTATAATAAAAAATAGAAAAATCAAAAACCCGCAGGAGAAGAGAGAACGATGAAGGCAGCGCCCGCAGCACAGCCGTTACTTACCTTCGGCCAATGTTTGAAACAGATTCTTAAAACGCGCAAATTGTCAGCCTCAGCGCTGTCGCGGATGATGGAACAGAAGAGCCGGAACAGCATGTTCCGCATTTTGGATGATACCGGCGGCCCGGCTGTGCAGGCGGCATTCTATGAAAGTTTGAAGGAATGCGATTGTCTTCACCTGACGAAAGCGGAAGAACACGCGCTTGAAGTCGCGCTGGAGGTCAGCCGCGTCGGTCAGACGGGATACACGACCAACCTGGCGATGCACCGCCTGCTTGGAGATGTGGATATTCAGACTGCCCCGGATGTGCCGTTTCGTGTGGATCGCAGTCTGGATGGTTCGGTGACCACGCTGCGCGAGAGCATGAATCGGCTTGCCAGCGAGCAGAAACGCGTGCAGTTTACCATCACGGGCTGCTGCTATCGCGCGGTGTTTGACCGCATTACCGAGGCGTTCAGGCAGTCCGACTGCGAGTTTTCAATCAAGCATTATATGTATACCGGCGGCGACGAGATCATCAACTGCGTGTCGGCGATCCAGCCTGTGCTCTATCTGCCGTCCTACACGGGTTACTGCATCGAGGAGAACATGTTTAACGCCCAGCGCGAGCAGGTCTATCGGTGCAACACGATTACCGCGCACTGCGAAGACGCGCAGGGGCGCAAGCAGACGTATATGGCCGTCATGATCGACCCGCGGCGCATGATTTCCATCGGGCTGGCGGATGAACGCAATGTCGGCATTCTTGAACGGATGATGCGGGAGGATCAGCCGAAGATGCATCCGATCAAGAGCAGCTTTGCGCTCAACCATGCGCCGGAAGATTATCTGGCCTATACCGAAAGTTTTTGGAAACTGGAACGCGGGCGCAGCGTGTACGACATCAAGCTCGATGTGCCGATCAATTTTATTGCGCCGGAAGTACTGGTCGGGCCGGCGCGGGACGGTTTCGCGGAAAAAGGCTTTGCACAGGATGATGCGCTCGATGCGATGATTCAGCGGTTCTATGCGGTGCATCGGAAACGTTTTGACAACTATTTTCAAAAACGCAGGCCGACGCACACCATCTTTTCCAAACAGGCGATGGCGCGATTTGCCAAAACCGGCAGGCAGAGCGATCACTTTTTCGCCATGCGCCCTTTCACAAGGGAAGAGCGCGTCGCCGTTTTGACCCATCTCAAGGCGCAAAACGAGCAGAATCCATATTTTTCCATCTATTTCTTCAAACCGGAGTACCATCAGCCGCGCACGGAAATCTGCCTGTACGAGGGCAAGGGGACAATGCTGACCAAAGCCGATACGGATTATGATTTTTCCGGCATGCATGCCGAAGCGCTGATCACGCAGCCGGAATTCAGCCGGAAATACAAGGAGTTTTTCCTGAAAGACCTCTTGGAAAGCAAAGTGCTTTCGCCCAAAGAGACGCTGGCCGCTTTTGACGAATTGATTGAGATTGCAAAAGACGCATAAAAAATCAGCCGCGTGAATGAAAAGACGCGGCTGATTCGTTTTGTAGGCGAAAAACGAAAGAGAGAGGCGAGAACATGGAGCATATCGTTTTTGAAAAGAAAAATCTGGGTTTGATCGCGCTGTTTCTTGTTCTGATTGCCGCGGTTGTGCTGCTGACGACAGAAGAGGAACACGAGGAGGAAATGCCCCTGCCCGATGTGAAGCTGACGGAGATCATGCCGCACAGCACGCAGCCCAACGCGGATGGAAAAGCGCTGGGTTTTATCACCCTGACCAATCAAACGGAGGAAACGGTGGATTTATCGGGCTGGGGATTGGCCGACCGGGCCTATAAGGTGAAATATGTCTTTGAAATCGGAACGACGCTGGCAGGCGGCGAAAACCTGACCGTATATCTGGCGGGAAAGCATGGCGCAAGCGGCACGCAGCGGTATGCTTCCTTTGGGCTTTCTGCTCATCATGCGGAACACGTGTATCTGTACGCGGCGGATGGGCGCACGAGCGACGAGGTTGAGCTGCCCGCGCTGGGGGAGAACGGCGCATATCGGTGGGTGGATGGAGCATGGATCATCGATGCGCCGGAGGATGAGGAAGAGGCGGAAGCAAAATAAAAATGAAAGAACGATCTGGATTCGCTGGCGCCTGGTGCAAAGAGAGACAGCGTGATCGAAGTCACGCAGCCTTCTCTCCCGAAAAAAACTGAAGAACAAGCAGCGACAACAAGCAACCAAATTGGAACAGGGTAATCCCCCGAAACACACTCCTCTTCATGTAGAAGACGGGAATCCGGACAGGGTTCCCGTTTTCTATTGTATCTTGCAGGAAAAAACAAAAAATGATAGAATATACGCAGTCATTCGCGACAAAAGCGTAGGAGGGGAACGGGCTTGATTCACATTAAGGAGCTGTTTCGGCTTCAAAATATTCATCGCTTACGTCTGATTGCCGGTCAGGACGGGTTGGAACGCACGGTGACGGAAGCCGTGTTGTTTGAATACGATCCATCCCGCGTGCAGCTGCCGGACTTTTACCGCGGCGATCTGGTTGTGACAACGCTGGCGTATGCGCGCGGCGATGCAAAGCTGGTGGCGCATTCTCTTCAGGCGCTGATGAATCAGGGCATTGCGGGGCTGATGGTCAAGACGGCGTATTTCAGCGAACTGCCGCAGGCGGTCATTACGCTGGCCAACCGCCTCGGCACGCCTGTGTTTTTGTTTGACGATACCTACATCGAAGAGGTTATTTTGCAGGTGACGGATCTCATCCGCGGCAAGCGCCACTTCGCGGGCTTTGAGCAGGATGTGGACGCGCTCATGCGCGGTGATCTGACCGAAGAACAAACGAGGGAACGCGCGCGGCGCATCGACCCGCTGGGGCAGAGCAGCTACCGCATCTATGCCGTCAGCCCGAAGGAACGCATGATCACGCTGGATGATAAGCTCTATGCGCTGATGGAGACGGACGCGGACGCGGCGCACCGATGTACGTTTATCGAATGGCGGCGCATGATGCTGGCGCTCTGCCGCGAGGAGGATGGGCTGTCCGCACAGGAAGCGCTTACGCGTTTTGGCGATCTGCTGACGCGCGCGGGCGTGGACAGGCAGTCTGTTGTCATCGGGCAGAGCGACTTGCGGGAAGCGCGCGCGCAGATAGGCGCGTCCCTCTGCGAAGCAGTGTATGCCGCGCGGGCGGCGAAACTGTGCGGAAAGGCGGAGCTGGCTGCGCACGAGCTGGGGCTTTATGCCTATCTGTTCCCGATGAGCGAAAATCCCTTTGTCTGCGACCGATGCCGGCGGGTGCTTTCCGCCATCCGCGAATATGACGCGCAGAACCACACCAATCTGGAACAGACGGCGCTGGTCTACGTGAAGGAAAACATGGAGATTGCCGCCACCGCGAAAGTGCTGTTTCAGCATCCGAACACGGTGCGCTACCGCCTGAGCAAGATTCAGCGCATCATCGGCATGGAGGATGACCCGCTCTTTGCGCCGATGCTCAGCCTGACGGTGAGCCTGTCGCGTATTCTGGCGGAAGGACAGGTTTAAACGGGAGAAACGCATGGAAACGAGAATGAAGCCCGGCGATGTGGTGCGCCATTTTAAGGGAAACCGATACCAGATTTTGTATTTTGCCAAGGATTCCGAAACGCAGGAAGACGTAGTGGTCTACCGTGCGCTGTATGGCGAACGCGGCGTTTGGGTGCGCCCGATGGGGATGTTCTTTTCGCCGGTTGACAAGGTCAAATATCCGGATGTGAAGCAGGTCTATCGGTTTGAGCGCGTGGGGGAAGACGCATGACAAAAGCGGAGCAGAGAAAACGGGCGGTGAAGCTGACGCTTCCCGTCTTTTGCGGCTATATCGTGCTGGGCATTGCTTTCGGCGCAACGCTGGCGCAGGCGGGCTATGGCCCGGTTTGGGCGCTGGCCATCAGCACGCTGGTTTACGCCGGAAGCCTGCAATTCGTGATGGTGCCGTTTCTGGCGGGCGGCACGTCGCTGATCGCCGTCGCGTTGACGGCGCTGATGGTCAACGCGCGCCATCTGTTTTACGGGCTTTCCTGCATCGAGCGGTTCGGGCGGATGGACAAGCGCATCCGTCCGTATATGATTACGTCCCTGACAGACGAAACGTATTCGGTTTTCTGCGGCCTTTCGGGCGACGAAGAAGACGGCGTGATGTTTCGCGTGACGCTGTATGATCAAATCTACTGGGTGATCGGCTCGACTCTGGGCACGCTGCTGGCGCAGGGGCTTCCGTTTGATTTGACGGGCATCGATTTTTCGATGACGGCGCTGTTTGTCGTCATCTGTGTGGAAAAAGCGTTGGAGATGAAGAACCGCGTGCCGATGGCCATCGGCGCGGTTTGCGCGTTGGCGATGCTGTTTCTGCTTGGTCCGAGCGCGTTTCTCGCACCGGCTCTGGGCCTGACGGCGGTTCTGCTGACCGTGATGGATATCCGAAAGGGGGTGCGCGCATGAGCCATGCGATTGCCGTTGTCGCGATTTGCGCGGTCGTGACCATCGCTTTGCGCGCGCTTCCGTTTGTCTGTTTCGGCGGCAAAAAAGGCGTGCCGCGCCTTGTCTCGGCGCTGGGCGAGACGCTGCCGCCCGCGATTATGGCGGAGCTGGTTGTTTATTGCCTCAAGAGCGTGCCGTTCGGCACGTTCGGCGACGGCGCGCGCCAACTGATTGCGGCGGCGGCGGTTGTGGCGCTGCACCTGTGGAAGAAAAATACGCTGCTCAGCATCGGCGTGGGAACGGCGCTGTACATGCTGCTCATTCGCATATGAAGGAGAGAAAACCATGAACATCATTGCCCGCGCCGCGCTGTATCTCTACGATGGCAGCAATGCGGCGCCAATTTTTCCCGGCAAGGTGGGCAAGCCCGGCGACGAGGCCGCGGCATACTTGTCCACCGTAGCGGATAAACTGATGGCTTCCGACGGAAGCCGAACGACCTGTGTCGAGCCGGGCAGCGCGCAGGAGGAAATGCTGCGCCGCTTTGTGCTGACCCCGTTTCAGGAGGCCGCCGACGCGCTGATGCGCAGCATGGACGAAACCATGCAGACGCTCGAAATCCCGCGCGAAGGATTTGATATGACGATCTTCTCGTTTGAGAAGGACGGCAATCCGCACCTCTGCGTGGCGCAACTGCCCTATCGCAGCGCGATGGTGCATCAGCTCGATGTGGCCGAGGACGGCACGACGAGCACGCAGGTTATCCCCTATGGCACGGTGCTCCCTCTGCCGGGCAGCAAAGGCTGTTCGGGTTTTGTGGTCAATCTGTCCACGGGCGACATCCGTCTGCGGGACGCGCAGGTGCTGACCAACGTCGGCAACCGCGCGCTGTTCGCTCAGGCGCTTTTTGCGATGGCGGAGACGAAATCGACCAAGGAAGCCGTGCAGGCCGTCGCGCAGGCGATTGCTGAGGCCGCGCCCGTGGAGATGGATACGCCGATGCTGACCCCGATGGTCAAGCGCGCGATGAGTAAGTCTATCGAGGAAAAAGGCGTCATCGACGTGAAGGATGTGGCGGAAGAGGTGTTCCGTTCCGATCCGGAACGTGAGGCTATCATCGAGCAGGTTTCCCGCCAGATTCAGGAAGAGCAGCTTGAACCCGTCATCCCGGTGGAAAACAAGCGCGTCGTCGCTCAGCTCCAGCGGGTCAAGATCAAGACGGATAACGGCATTTCCATCACCCTGCCGCGCGAACTGGCAGACGACGAAAACAGCTTTGCCGTTGTGGAAAACGGGGACGGCACGATTTCCATCATCATCAATAAGGTGCAGGAACTCAAGACGGAGTAACTCCTTCCGGTCGCTGCGGCGACCACCTCCCTCAAAGAGGGAGGCAGAGAACGGGTTAAAAGCAGACTGACAAAAAGTCGGAGGATTGCGGTGTCTTTGCCATATAATCACAAGCTTATTCCACAGGCAAAAGCCTTGAGAAATCATGCGACTGAGCAGGAAAAACGCTTATGGTATAAATATTTAAGTCAATATCCGATTCGATTTCAGAGGCAAAAAACAATCGGAAGATATATTGCAGATTTTTATTGCGCAAGGGCTAAGCTGGTCATTGAATTAGACGGAAGTCAGCATTTTATGCCGGAAAGAAAAGCATACGATGCCAGCCGAACGGCTGGACTTGAGGAATATGGAATTACAGTGCTCCGGTTTTCTAATATTGAAGTAGATAGACGCTTTGAAGCCGTATGCAGTCTGATTGATGAGACGGTGCAAACAATGGTGAAGAACTGAAAAAATGAGAAGCGCTTGAAAGGGCTCCCTCTTTGAGGGAGCTGTCGAGCGAAGCGAGACTGAAGGAGTGAACGTATGAACTGGAACGAATATGGCTCTTTTATCGTGGAAGAGACGAAAAACCTGCTGGCCATCGACAGCCCCAGCGGTATGACGAAAAAGGCGGCTGAACACGTGATGGCGCGCTTTGAGGCGCTGGGCTATGCGCCGCAGATGACCCGCAAAGACGGCGTGCTGGTCTGCCTTGGCGGCGTGGACAAGGAAAACGGCCTGCTGCTGGAAGCGCACATGGATACGCTCGGCGGCATGGTCTGCCAGATCAAGGCCAACGGCCGCCTGAAAATCACGCCCATCGGCGGCTTACGGGCGGAAAACGTGGAGACGGAAAACTGCCGCGTCGTCACCAAGTTTGACGGCGTGATTGAAGGCACGGCGCAACTGATCAACGCTTCCACCCACGTCAACGAAAAATACGCCGACACCCAGCGCACGTTTGACACCATTGAAATCGTGCTCGACGAGCCGGTGGAAAGCGCGGACGACGTGAAGAAGCTGGGCATCCGCACGGGCGATTACGTCTGCTTCGAGCCGCGCACCCGCGTGACGAAGAGCGGCTACATCAAGAGCCGCTTCCTCGACGACAAGCTGAGCGTCGGCATTCTGCTCGGCTATGCCAGATATTTGAAGGATGAACGCATCACGCCGGAGCGCGCCGTCTATGCGCATATCACTTCGTTTGAGGAAGTCGGTCACGGCGGCAGCGCGAGCGTTCCTGCAGGTGTGACAGAGGCCATCTCGGTGGATATGGGCTGTGTCGGCGAGGGACTGACTTGCGACGAGCGCATGGTTTCCATCTGCGCGAAGGACAGCGGCGGGCCGTATAACTATGAAGTGGTGCGCGGGCTGATTGCGGCGGCGGAGAAGATGGGCGCGCCTTATGCCGTGGATGTCTATCCGCGTTACGGCAGCGACGTGGAGGCGACCCTCCGCGCGGGCTATGATCTCCGCCATGGCCTCATTGGTTCGGGCGTGTATGCGTCGCATGGCTATGAGCGCAGCCACATTGAAGGCGCGCTGGCGACGCTTAAAACGCTTGCGGGATATGTGAAGTAAAGAAAAAAGCGGCTTTTCCCTGTTGAGGGAGCCGCTTTTTTTCAGCAATGCCGTTGTTATGCCAAATCTTCTTTCGCTTTGAGCTGGCGCAGAATGCCGTTGACAATGGCGATGCACAGCACGAGCGTGCAGATGTCGGCGACAGGCTGAGCAATCTGAATGCCCAGCAATCCCCAAATGTTGGGGAAAACCAGCAGCGCGGGAATCAGGAAGATACCCTGACGCGCGGTGGAGATAATTGTGGAGCGCACGCCGTAACCGATGGCCTGCGTGAACATGTTGCACATGGTAATGTAGCCCCAGAGCGGCAGAGTCAGCAGCTGGAAGCGCAGAGCCAGCGTGCCGATTTCGATGACCTGCGGATCGTCGCGGCGGAACACGGCGATAATCTGGCCGGAAAACAGCAGCGAAATCACGCAGAGCACGACGAGAATAACGGTCACGACCTTCACGCAGAACCAGAAGGCCTCGCGCACGCGCTTATACTTGCCTGCGCCGTAGGAGAAGCCGCAGACCGGCTGGAAGCCCTGGCCGAAGCCGATGACAGAAGAATTGATGAACATCGTGTAGCGGCTGACGATGGACATGGCCGCAATCGCCGCGTCGCCGTACACGCCCGCCGCGTTGTTGAGCAGGATGGTGGAGACGCTCGCGATGCCCTGGCGGCCGAGAGAGGGAATGCCGTTATAGCAGATGCTGCCGTAGATTTGCAGGCTGGGCTTGAAGTTTGAAAATTTGATGGAAATCGCGTCTTCCTTGGTGTTGCACATGACCAGCAGGATGATGAAGCTGACCACCTGAGAGAGCGCCGTCGCCAGCGCCGCGCCCGCCGTGCCCATGTTCAGGGCGAAAATGAGAATCGGGTCGAGCACCATGTTGAGAATGCCGCCGGTGGTGATGCCGACCATGCCGTACATCGTCAGCCCCTCAAACCGGAGCAGGTTGTTCATGACGAACGAACACATCATAAACGGCATGGCGTAGAAGATGTAGGTCGCGTAATCCTTGGCGTAGGGCGCGATGGTCTCCGTCGAGCCGAGGAAGCGGACGATGAAGTCGATATGGGTCAGGCTGAAAAAAGCGAGGATGATGCCCGCAATGAACGCGGTGAAGAACGCCGTGGAGGCATACGTGTCGGCCTTCTTCTTGTTGCCCGCGCCAAGCGCCTGGCTGACGTGCGTGCCCGAACCCATGCCGATCATGAAGGAAATGGCCTGAATGATCGCCATGGCGGAGAAGATAACGCCTACCGCGCCGGAGGCGGAGGTGCCGATCTGGCTGACGAAGAATGTGTCGGCCATGTTGTAGATGTTGGTGATGAGCATGGAGATGATCGTCGGCACGGCCATCTTCGGGATGACGCTGCTCACGGGGTCACAGAGCAGCATGTGGTTGCGCTGCTCGGCAGTCATGGATTTCATAGCTTGATTCTCCTTGGTTGAAATGAAGTTCAAGCAACTCAGAGCATGAAAAAAAACTCCTGGTACGCTTTTGAAAATGAAGGGCTGAAAAGCCGCATTCGACTACATTTCGACATCAAGAAAAAATCCCCTGCCGCGCGGCAGAAGATTTCGGCTTTTTATCGCTTTTTCAAGGGAAAACCCTGTGAAATTTGGGTAAATTATAAGCGGTAACCCACAAGGGAAATGACGAGGCTCAGCGCCAACGCGGCCAGAACGTCGCTGATATCGTGCTGGCCGGAGAGCACGCGCAGACTGCCGATGACCGCGCTGAGCAGCGCCATGCACGCGATGACCGCCGGATGCGGAAAGACATAGGCAATCGCGCAGGCGATGGCGGCGGCGCTGGCCGTGTGGCGGCTGGGCATGCTCTTTCCCTTGCCCGGTTTGTAGGCGCCGACCGGCGGTACGCCGTAACGGTCGTAAGGGCGCTGTTTGCCGATCAGCGGGCGAAGTACCGTCACAACAGCGAAACAGACAGCGGGAACGATCACCGCGCGAATGATGCGCCTGTCGCCGGTGAACATCAGGTATAAAAGCGACGCGCAGTAGATTGCCGCGCAAAGCAGCGTCGGCGCGCGAAGCGCTTTCGGCCCGCCGGGCAGACGGCTGACAGCGCGGCGCGTGGTTTCGGTCATGCGGATGTATCGTTCGCGGGTCATGAAAAGGCCTCCTTGACTGAATGAAAGAACATCGGTATAATAAAAAAGTATTTCTGTAAACGGTATACTCAAAAATCGACAGAGATCTGCGGACGCGCGACGCGCGCCTCTACACTGGATTGATATGCACGATTTCATTTATCGCACAACGATAAATGGAGTGGGAAGTCCAGAAACCTCAGGTTTCTGGTGGGGAAAATCGGAAATCGCAAGGAGCTGGAACAGCGGCTATGCGAGTTTCCCGGACTTGGGGCGAAGCCCCAAGCGTTTTTCCTCCCCCAAGACAAGAAAGGATACGTATGCTTGAAACGATGAAGGCCGCCATCTTTGATATGGATGGCACATTGATCGACTCCATGACCAGGTGGCGCGAGATGAACGGCGCGTTCGTGCGCCAGATGGGCATTATCCCGACGGAAAAGCAGGAAGCGGATATGATGTCCATGTCCGGCACGATGGTCGTGGATTACTTCAAAAACGAGTTCGGCCTTGAAACCAATTTCGATGCGCTCTGCGTCAAAGCCTGCGAGGCGATGGAACCCGTTTACAGCGCGGGCGTGCCACATAAGCCCGGCGCGGCGGCTTACCTCAAACGCCTTCGCGCCCGCGGCGTGAAATGCGTTGTCGCAACGGCTACGCCTGCCCGATTGGCTATGATCGGCCTGAACTGCGCCGATCTGGTCAGCGATCTGGACTTTATTTTCAGCACCGATATGCTGAATCTGAACAAGAGCCAGAATGAATTTTTCGAGCGCGTTTCGCAGATCATCGGCGTGCCGAAGGAAGACTGCGTCATGTTTGAAGACTCGCTCTATGCCATGCAGGGCGCAAGAAACGCCGGCCTCGGCGTGATCGGCATAACGGATGCCACCAATACGCGCGACCGCGAAGCGATCCGCGCCTGCTGCGACAGGGTGATCGATTCATTTGACGAACTGCCCTGATCAAGAGTATAGCATAAACGCGCCCAGTTGGTAAATGAAAAATCCGAGCCTTGAAAAAGAGACTCGGTTTTTTTAGGTTTATGATCCCAAAACGTATTCGCGCGTCAATCTTTTTTCCCCGGCGCAAGTTCGCTGACCAGCAGCGCGGCAAAGATGATCGCAAAGCCGACGCCCATTTGCAGCGTGACCTTTTCGCCCAGCAGCAGGCAGGAAAACAGCACGCCGAACACCGATTCCAGCGAAAGCAGAATGACTGCGTGCGAAGCGGGGGCCATGCTCTGGCCGATGTTTTGCAGGCTCATGCCGATGGTGGTGGAGAAAACCGCGATATACAGCAGACCGCCGATTGAACCCGGCGTGAACGCCAGCGGCATGCCGCGCTCAAAGATCCGGTTGTACAGGCCCGCATAGAGGGCGCAGAACGCGAATTGCAGCACGATGAGCGCGTAGGTGTTCGTCTTCTTCTGGCATTGTTCCACCGCAATGATGTGTCCGGCAAACAGAAAGCCGCAGATCAGCGTCAGTATATCACCCGGATTCAGTCCGCCGCCCTGTCCGTCCAGCGACAGCAGGCCGATCCCCACGAGCATCATCACCGCCGCAATCAGGTTGCTCTTTTGCAGCTTTTGATGGAACAGCAGCGCGCACCCAAACGGAACGAGCAGCACATACACCGTCGTCAGGAACGCGTTTTTGCCCGCCGTCGTATATTGCAGGCCGGTGGTCTGCACGATGTACGCGCCAAAAAGCAGCAGGCTGACCAGCGCGCCGCGCGCCACGTCTCCGCGCGTCAGCTCTTTCAGGTGTCGGCGGAACAAAATGCCCGTAATCGCCGCCGCGATCAGGTAGCGCATGGCAATAATTGCGCCCGGTGGAAAGCTGTCCAGCGCGTTTTTGACCACCGCAAACGCGCAGCCCCAAATCAGAGCGGTCAGCAAAAGCAGGCTATCGGCCAGTATTTCGCGTTTTGTCATCTGTTTATACGTCCTTATTCTTGTTTTTTGCATAAGCATGCAAGCATATCCTATTGTAGCATAAACCCGTTCGCAAGAAAAGATCTTTACACCTCCTTTGTTTTGGTGTATCATGGGTATCAGCATACGAAGATATTCATTTCATCATTTTCATTGAGGAAGATCATCAAAAGGAGATACGATAATGGACGATAAGTTGATTCCGACTCTGGTTCTCCCCGGCGACGAAGAGGAAGCTCAGCAGGCCGCGGCCGAAGCCGAGGCGCCCGTGCAGGAGGCGGCTCAGCCCGTTCAGGCTGCCGTGCAGACCGCGCCCGTCGAAGAGGCTCAGCAGGCCCCTGCTCAGGAGGAAAAGAAGGATGAGCCGCTGACCCCTGTGGACGCGCAGGACGATTCCCTGAATTTTGACAACCTTTCTCCGGAAGAGCAGGCCGCCGTGCTGGCGTTTGTGGAGCGCATCGACATTCACAACAGCGAGACGGTGCTCAAGTACGGCAACGCCGCGCAGACGAAGATTTCCCAGTTCTCCGACAAGATTCTGGAGGACGTGAAGACCAAGGACACCGGCGCGATTTCCGATATGCTGACCAAGCTGGTCGCCGAGCTGAAAGGCTTTGATGTGGACGAAGGCAAGAAGGGCGGCCTGTTTGGGCTGTTCAAAAAGGCCGGAAACAACATCGCTCAGCTTCGCGCGAAGTACGACAAGGTCGAAGCGAACGTTGTGGAGATCATCGCCACGTTGCAGAATCATCAGAAACAGCTCATTTCCGACTGCAAGATGCTCGACGAGCTGTATGCCCAGAATGAGCAATACTATCATGAGCTGACGCTGTATATCATCGCGGGCGAACTCAAACTCAAGAAGCTGCGTGAAGAGGAGCTGCCGCCGCTGCTGGCGAAGGCTCAGCAGACCGCCGATCCGGCTGACGCGCAGATCGCCAACGATTTCAGCCAGCTTATCGAGCGGTTTGAAAAGCGCATCCACGATCTCAAGCTCACGCGTATGGTTTCCGTGCAGATGGGGCCGCAGATTCGCCTGATGCAGAACAACGACAACGTGTTGGCCGAGCGCATTCAGTCCACCGTTGCGAACACGATTCCGCTCTGGAAGAGCCAAATGGTCATCGCGATGGGCATGCAGCACGCGGAGAGCGCGCTGAACGCGCAGAAGGCCGTTACGGATATGACCAACGAGCTGCTCCGCTCCAACGCCGAGCGCCTCAAAGTGGGCACGATCGAGACGGCGAAGGAAGCCGAACGCGGCGTGGTGGATATCGAGACCATCCGCACGGCGAATACCGCGCTCATCGATACCCTGAACGAAGTGCAGAAGATCCAGCGCGAGGGCGCTCAGAAGCGCGCCGCCGCCGCCATCGAGCTTGGCCGCCTGGAGAAGGAGCTGCGCGACAAGGTGCTGGAAATCAATCATTAAGGATGCGTTGGGACTTTGTCCCAAATCCTATCAGAAACCTGAGGTTTCTGGACTTCTCGCTAAAGCCCATCATTCTGATGGGCTTTACTTATAATGAGCAATCCCCCAAGCCAAGCGGAGCGCGTTTTTTCCCCCAAAAGCAGCATAATAGGCGAAACTTTCCGTGTCCGAAAGGAATCTTTTCCATGAATACCCGTTCTAAAAAGTATTTTCCCGTCAAACCTGCTCGCAGTTACGAAGAACAGCTCACCCGTCTCTCCGAAATCCATGATCTGACCATCGGCGATCCCGATCGGGCGAGGTACATCCTTTCTACCGTCAATTATTACCGCCTGACGACCTACGGCAAACATCTGCGCCGGGCGGACGATCCGGAAAAATTTCAGCCGGGCGTGACGCTGGAAACGCTTTTTGGCTTATACCAATTTGATATGAATCTGCGCCACCTGCTTCTGCCCGTGCTGGAGTTTTTTGAGGTGCAGCTGCGCGCCAAAATCGCCTATCAGCTGGCGATTACGTATGGTTCTCTGGGGTATATGGACGCCGAAAACTTTCGGGCGGAAACGCTGGCCAACGGTTCGTCCGTCCATAAAAATCTGATGGGCAAGTTCAAAAACGAGGTCAAGCGGCAGGGCGCGCTGCCCTTTGTGCGCCATCACAAAATCAAATACGGCGGCCAGTTCCCGATCTGGGCGGCGGTCGAGCTGTTTACATTCGGCATGCTGGCTTCATTGTTTGACATCATGAAGGAAAGCGATCAACGCGCTGTCAGCCGGGCTTACGATCTCTCGCCGGAGGCGCTGTCCGCACTGATGGATGCGGCGGTGAATGTGCGCAACATCTGCGCGCATTACAATCGCCTGTATAATCAGCCGCTGGAGGAGCAGCCGATTCTGCCCAACCGCCTGCGCCTGTATGAAAGTAACCGCCTCTTTCCGCTGCTGCTGACGTTTGCGCATACGCTGGGGCGGGAGCGCGTCTTTACGCGGCTGGTGACGGGCATTGCCTTGCTGGAAGAGGATTATCCGGAAGCGGATTTGGCCTGCTGCGGTTTTCCGGAAAACTGGCGGGAAATACTGGAAAACGAAATCAGCTAAAGAATACCCCTGCAAGGCCGCGGCTTTGCAGGGGTATCCAAGATTTCAGCTTACAGTTTCACTGTCGTAAAGGTTTCGTTCAATGCGGGCAGAATCTGATGGATTAAATCGCTTGTAGCAAAGCGCAGGCTGCTGGTGTTGATGCAGGGGTGGCAGGCGAAGACAGGCTCTTTCAGCACGTCTTCGTCGATTAGCAGGCGCACGCGTTTGTCCTTGTCGTTCATCAACCCCAGCACGCTGACGCTGCCGGGCGTGATATCCAGCATATCCAGCATGAACTCCGGTTCGGCGAAGGAGAGACGCGCCGAACCAATCTGCTTGCTGAGCACGGCGGTTTTGAATTTCTTGTCGCCCGGCATCAGCAGCAGATAAAACTGCGTGCGCTGGGCGTTGCGCAGAAACAGGTTTTTGCAGATGCGGGTGTCGAGCATTTTATCCACCGATTCGCAGGCCTCCATCGTCATCAGCGCCGGATGATCCACGCGCTCGTAATCTATGCCCAGCCGATCCAGAAAGTCATACACGCGGATTTCCTTGCCGAGCCGCCCTTCCACGCTCGCGGGGCGGCCTTTTTCCAAAACACATTCGCTCATTGTTTATCCTCGATTCAACTAAAAACATGCTTTTCATACAAAGTCGTTTCAGTCGCAGACCACTTCGCGGCCTGCTCTGAAACGATGTTTTTTGTTTGAGCGTTAGGGGAAACGATGGAGCCAGCCCCATACCCCGTTGGGGACATTGCCCCCGGACCCGTTCTTTGTTTCGCCTGGTTTGAACAAAGTCAAAAACCTCCCCAGGTTTGGGGAGGCCATGAAAGCGATTAGAACTCGGAAATGATCTCCGTCCAAATCTGGTCATAAAGTTTCGTATCGTCGCCCAGATACTTGAAGACCTGGCAGTGATCCAACGCTTCCTGCGGCGGGTTGTTGACCGGGGAGGCGTTGTATTCGTCCGCACCGATGATGTCGATTGCGGCGGTGTTCGGAATGGCGTAGCCGACGTATTCATAGTTCATTGCAGCGATATCTCCGCGGCAGAGGAAGTCGATGAACTTCTCCGCGCCGGAGACGTTGCGGGCGTTCGCCGGGATGCAGATGGAATCATAGAAGATGTTGCTGCCTTCCGGCGGAATCATGTAGTCCAGCTCGTCGTTTTCGCTCATGCAGAAGGTCGCGTCGCCGCTCCAAACCAGCGCGACGGCGGCTTCGCCCGCGATCATCTTGTCCTTCACTTCGTCAACGACGTAGGCCAGCACCATCGGCTTCTGCTCGATGAGCAGGTTCTTCGCGTCTTCCAGATCGGCGGGATCGGTGGAATTCAGGTCGTGTCCCGTCATCACCAGCGCGATGGCCAGCGTGTCGCGCGGAGAGTTGAGCATCAGCATGTCCATCGTGTAGGTCGGGTCCATCAGCGTTTCCCAGCTGGTCGGCGCTTCTTCGACCATTTCCGTGTTGTAGAGAATGCCCATCGTGCCCCAGGTATACGGCACGGAGTATTCGCTCTGCGGGTCATAGCTTTCGTTCATGAAGCGCGGGTCGATGTTGGCGACGTTGGGAATGTTTTCCCAGTTGATTTTCTGAAGCAGGTTTTCCTGAATCATGCGCTCGATCATGTAGTCGCTGGGAATGATGACGTCGTAGCTCGAACCGCCCATCGCAATCTTGGCATACATGTCCTCGTTGGTCTCAAACGTCTCGTAGATGACCTTGATGCCCGTCTCCTGCTCAAACAGGTCGAGCACTTCCGGCTCAATGTAGTCGCCCCAGTTGTAGACGTTGATCGTTTCCTGAGCCGCCAGCGCAAAGAGCGGGCAGAGCGTCAACGCGGCGGCGAGGAACAGCATGGCGAATTTCTTCATAAATGTTTTCTCCTTTATTATTATATGATTTGGATTGAACAATAAGCGCGAAGCGAGGAAGGGGTCTGGGGACTTGTCCCCAGACGGGGTTTGGGGCAGTAGCCCCAAGCGTTTCTTAATACGGAATCTTCACCTCGTCGAGCTTCTTCTGGCTGCGGCCGTCCTTGCGGAAGTCGCGCAGATTCAGGCCGATGAGCAGCACGAAGACGCAGGCGAAGATGATCGTGGACAGCGCGTTGATCTTCGGGGAAATGCCGCGCTTGGCCATCGTGTAAATGGTGATGGACAGATTGCTCACGCCGGAACCGGTGGTGAAGAAGCTGACCACAAAGTCGTCGATGGACATCGTCAGCGCCATGATGAAGCCGGAGAATACGCCCGGCATGATGTCCGGCAGAATCACCTTGAAGAAGCCCTGCATCGGCGTCGCGCCCAGATCCTGCGCCGCTTCGGCGAGGTTCGGGTCAAGCTGGCGCAGCTTGGGCATCACGCTCAGGACCACATAGGGCACGCAGAACGCAATGTGCGAGAGCAGCAGAGTCAGATAGCCGAGCTGAATGTTGACCATCGCGTAGAGCAGCATCAGCGAAACGCCGGTGACAACCTCCGAGTTGAGCATCGGCAGGTTGACAATGCTCAGCAGCACCTTGCGCGGGCCGCGCTTCATCTGGTAAAGCGCAATCGCGCCGACCGTGCCGAGCAGGGTCGAAAAGACCGCCGCCAGCAGGCCGATGGAGAGCGTCGTGCCCAGCGCGGACATGATCGCCGCGTCGGAAAACAGCTCCTTGTACCAGCGCAGCGTGAAACCGCCCCAGTTCGCGCGGGATTTGCTGTCGTTGAAGGAATAGAGAATCAGCAAAAGAATCGGCGCATACAGAAACGCCATAATCAAAGCGATGTACGCCTTTCTGAGCTTTTTCATCAGAGAATGCGCACCTCCTTCTGCGGCTCTTCCTCTTTATCGATGCGCTGAAGACCGCCCATGAACGCCAGCACGACCACCATCACCAGCAGCGAGAGCGTCGAGCCGAAGTGCCAGTCGCTCGATTTGCCGAACTGGTTCTGGATGATGTCGCCGATGAGCGGCACCTTGCCGCCGCCCATCAGCTGGCTGATGACGAAGGTCGTGACTGCCGGAACAAACACCATCGTGATGCCTTCCAGCACGCCCGGCAGGGAGTAGGGCAGCGTCACCCGCAGAAAGCTCTGCACGGGGCTTGCGCCCAGGTCGGCGGCGGCTTCCAGCAGGCTGTGATCCGTCTTTTCGATGACGGTGTAAATCGGCATGATCATGAAGGAAAGATAGTTGTAGACCATGCCGAGCACAACCGCGTTTTCGTTGTAGAGGAAGATGATCTTTTTGCCCACGCCCATGCTCGTCAGCCAGCGGTCAAAGGCGGGAATCGCGTCGCGCAGCGAGGCGATCCAGCTGTTGAGAATGCCGGAGTTTTCCAGAATGGACATCCACGAATACGTGCGCAGCAGGAAATTCATCCACATCGGCAGGATGATGAGCATCAGCCACAGGCCGGGACGCTTGAAATCTCTGCCGCTCAAAATCAACGCGACGGGATAACCCAGCAGCAGGCAGAGAATCGTGGTGAACAGCGCGATTTTCAGCGAGCGCAGCAGCAGCTTGAGGTACGTCGGTTCCAGCATGCGCTTGAAGTTGGCGAGGGAGACGACCGTCTGCTTTTCCGGCCGCTCGGCGGTCAGCGTGCCATCCTCAAGTTGAAACATCGTCTGGCCGTCGCTGCCTTCGACTTCGACGTAGGCCGGGGTTTCCTCAACCGTCACGCCGTACCAGACCACCATCACCAGCGGAACGGCGATAAACAGAATGGCCCACAGCACAAACGGCACGGCAAGCGCCTTGTTTTTCTTCATGGCTGCTCACCTCACGCCCGCGCGGCATGCCGCTTGAGGATGTCGGGGGAATAGTCGCTCTTGCGCATGACCTGAATGTCTTCCGGGGCGACGGTGAGCTTCACCTGCGTGCCGACCGGACGGGCGTGGGTGGAATGCACCAGCAGCACGTTGTCGCCCACGCGCACTTTCATTTCATAATGCACGCCCTTGAACAGCAGGGATTCCACAACGCCCTGCGGCACGTTCTGCGCCGGGTCGTCGATGGGCTTGAGCTTCACGTCCTCCGGACGCAGCACCACGTCCACCTCCGCGTTTTCGCCGAAGCCCGTGTCCACACACGCGAAGTCGCAGCCGAGGAAGCGGACGAGCCTGTCGCGCACCATCGTGCCGGCCATGATGTCGCTGTCGCCGATGAAATCCGCGACGAAAGCGGACTGCGGTTCGTTATAGATGTCCTCCGGCGTGCCGAGCTGGAGGATGTGCCCCGCGCTCATGACGGCCACGCGGTCGCTCATGGTCAGCGCCTCTTCCTGATCGTGGGTGACAAAGATGAAGGTGATGCCGCTTTCGCGCTGAATGCGCTTGAGTTCAAGCTGCATTTCGCGGCGGAGCTTGAGGTCGAGCGCGCCCAGCGGCTCATCCAGCAGCAGCACGTCCGGCTTGTTGATCAGCGCGCGGGCAATCGCCACGCGCTGCTGCTGGCCGCCGGACAGGCTGGAAATGCGTCGCTTTTCAAAGCCCGCCAGCCCGACCAGCGCCAGCATGCGGCTGACCTCTTCGGCGGTTTTCTTTTTGTCTTCCTTGCGCAGATCCGGGCCGAAGGCGACGTTCTGCGCCACGTTCAGGTGTGGAAAGAGCGCGTAGCGCTGAAACACGGTGTTGATGGCGCGCTTGTAGGGCGGCAGGCCGATGATGTTTTTCCCTTTGTAGAGGATTTCGCCGCTGGTCGGCTTTTCAAAACCGCCGATGCAGCGCAGCAGCGTCGTTTTGCCGCAGCCGGACGGGCCGAGCAGCGTCACAAACTCGTTTTCCCCGATGTCGATGCTCACGCCTCCCAGCGCGGTGAAGCCGTCCTCAAAGACCACGCGAAGATCCCGAATGGAAAGAATCGCCTGATTATCCATGTTATCCTCCTGTTCACCCTTCCGGCCTTTCGGCCGCCTCCCCTTTTGAGGGGCGGCAGGTATGCTTGTTACATTGTTGTGCCCCAACCTCCCTTTTTAAGGAGAGGGGGAACCGCCGCAGCGGCGGAAGGGCGTTAGAAATTCGGCGGGGTGCAGACCCAGAGAACCGTTGCCGGGGTCTTGCCCGTGTTTTTCAAATCGTGCTGCTGGGATGGCTTAAAGGAAAAGCTGTCGCCCTTGCGCACGCGGTAATTTTTGCCGCCCAATTCCAGCGTCACCGCGCCGGAGAGCACATAGCCGAATTCCTCGCCCATGTGCGGCAGGTCGGTTTCGGTTTTCGCGCCGGGCTGAAGCGTAACCAGAATCGGCTCGATATCTTTTTTCTGCGCGTTTGGAATCAGCCAGTGGATGGTCACGCCGTCATCCTCTTTGATGAAGACGTCCTCCTTGCGGCAGACGGGATCGTCGCCCTGCTCGTCGGAGAAAAATTCGTGAAACGAGCTGCCCAGCGTGGTCAGAATGTCTTCCAGCGTAGAGAGAGACGGCGAGGTCTGATTGCTTTCCAGCTGGGAGATGAAGCCCTTGGAAAGCTCGCAGCGATCGGCCAGCTCCTTCTGCGTCAAATTGTTTTTCTGGCGGAGACTTCGCAGTTTGCCGCCGATGTTGATGCCCACAAAAACGCCTCCCGGTTTAGTCGTGCGTAACTTTCGGGTTAATATCGCGATGCAGATTAAAACACATTTCGCCCCTGGTGTCAAGCGTTTTGAAAAAACTTTTCGCTCAATTCTGCGTTTTGTTCGGTTTTTCGCGCCGGACGGGACGCAGATTTCACGTTTTTTCGTGCTATTCCTTGATTTTTGGGTTTCTGTTAAGTGAATCTGAAATCTTGCTTTTCCTAAACTTTACGCCCGGTTCAGCGCCGCCGGATATTGACAGACGGGAGCGTTTCTTTTATGCTATTCACATCTTTCATCACGTTATTTTTAAGGAGGCGGCCTGATGCGTTCTCTTTCCATTCTGCTCTGCGGATACGGCTGGTTTGCCGGCATCCCGGAGGGCGAAACCAACAATGCCGAACGGATTGCCCGCGCGCTGGACGGCGAAATCCTGGCGCGCGGCGATGCGCGGGCCGTTGTGCACGGCATGACGATGCCCGTTTTGTGGAACGGCGCGTTTGAGCCTGTGCAGGCGGCGATTGACGAACTGAAACCCGATCTCGTGCTGGCGCTCGGCACGGACGCGCGCGCCAGCGCCATGCGCCCAGAACCCTTTGGCGTCAACTGGCGCAGGGGGCGCGACGCGGGCGGCAACCCGGAGGAAAACGCTCCGATTTTTGCGGGCGAGCCGGATTGGCTGCGCGGCGCGCTTCCTTATGAAGCGATGGCGCGCGCGATGCTCGCCGCCGGCGTGCCCGCGCAGATGGGCGCGCTGACTTCCGCGCCGGAAGGCGCGCCGCTGGCGATGCAGAGCACGACGGGGATGTATCTGTGCAACTACATGACGTATCGTCTCGCTAAACTGAGCCGCGAAACGGGTCTGCGCGCGGGCTTCATGCACGTGCCGACCCAGCCGCTTTACGCCTGCCGCCAGCGCGAAAGGATGCTGGCCGCCGCTGCGGACGATGAAGCACGGGAAAAGCTGCTCGCCGCGCCGATTGCGGGCATGGAGCTGGAAATGATGATCCGGGGCACGCGGGCGGCGCTGGAAGCGTGTCTGGCATAACGACAGGAACTTTCATATACGGAGGATCAGGCGATGGATTACCGCATTGAGCATGACACCATGGGCGAGGTTCGCGTTCCGGCGAACCACTATTGGGGCGCGCAGACCCAGCGCAGCCACGAAAACTTTCCCATCGGCACGGAGAGAATTCCGGAGGAAGTGATTTCCGCGTTTGCCGTGCTGAAAAAGGCGGCGGCGCTGGCCAACTGCAAGCTCGGCAACCTGGATGAGCGCCGCGCGAACGCGATTGCGGCGGCCTGCGACGAGATTCTGGCGGGCAGACTGGTGGACGAGTTCCCGCTTGTTGTCTGGCAGACGGGCAGCGGCACGCAGAGCAACATGAACGTCAACGAGGTTGTCGCCGCGCGCGCCAACGCGCTGCTGGGCGAAAAGCTCGTGCACCCCAACGACCACGTGAACAAATCCCAAAGCTCCAACGATACGTTCCCAACGGCGATGCACATTGCGGCGCTGATCGCGGCGGAGGATCATGTGCTTCCGGCGGCGGCTCAGCTTCGCGGCACGTTGGGGCGCCTGAGCGCTGAATACGCCGACGTGATCAAGGTGGGGCGGACGCATTTGCAGGACGCCACGCCCCTCACGCTGGGGCAGGAAATCAGCGGCTGGGCGGCTTCGCTGGAAAAGGATGAACGGATGATCCGTCAGGCGCTGGACGGTGTGCGTGAGCTGGCGCTGGGCGGCACGGCAGTCGGCACGGGCCTGAACGCCCTGCCGGAGTTCGGCGAGGCCGTCGCGGCGGAAATATCGGCTCTGACCGGAAAAAAGTTTATCACCGCGCCCAATAAATTCCACGCGCTGACCAGCAAGGATGAGCTGGTCTATCTCCACGGCGCATTTAAAGCGCTGGCGGCGGACCTGATGAAGATCGCCAACGACGTGCGCCTGCTGGCCTCCGGCCCGCGGTGCGGCATTGGGGAATTGCTGATTCCGGAAAACGAGCCGGGCAGTTCCATCATGCCGGGCAAGGTGAACCCGACCCAGTGCGAGGCGATGACGATGGTCGCCGTGCAGGTGATGGCCAACGACGTGGCCGTGAGCATGGCCGCGTCTCAGGGGAATTTCGAGCTGAACGTGTTCATGCCCGTGTGCATCTATAATTTCCTGCAATCCGCGCGGCTTTTGGGCGACGTGATGTGCTCCTTCGACGAGCGCTGCGCGCGCGGCATCCGGCCCAACCGCGAAAAGATTCAGGAGTATCTGAATCAGTCGCTGATGCTCGTCACTGCGCTCAACCCACATATCGGCTATGAAAACGCGGCGAAGGTTGCCAAAACGGCGTTCCGCGAGCAGCTGACCCTGCGCGAGGCTGCGGTGAAGCTCGGCTTTTTGACCGGGGAAGAATTTGATCGGATCGTCCGCCCGGAAAAGATGGTTTCGCCGATTCAGAAGGATTGAGGAACGACATGGACATCCAAAAGCTGAAAACGGCGCTGCAAAAGGCGACGGCGCGCGGTCGTGTGGCGCTCATCGGCCACGACGCGCCGGACGTGGATTCCGTGGTCAGCTGCGTGCTGATGGCGGCGCTGTGCGCGGCGTGGCAGATCCCCGCCGAAATCATCCTGCCGACGCGGGCGGACGAGCAGACACGGCGGGTGATGCCGAAGTTTGGCGTTCATCCCGACGCGCTGATGAAGCCGACGCGCCCGGACGATCAGCTTGTGCTGCTGGATCACCATCAGGCGCTGCATGAGGGCGAAGTCTGCGCGTGCATCGACCATCACCCGACGGCGTATCCCCCGGCAGGGGATTTCGTCTGCATCGAGCCGGTTGGCGCGTGCGCGCTGCTGGTCATGCGGCTGATGGAAGCGGCGGGGATGGAACTGACGAAAGAGCAGCGGAAGCTGGTCGTGCTGGCCATGTATCTGGATACGATTGCGCTTCGCAGCAGCAAAATTTCCATCGACGAGCGCCGCTGGGCGCGCGAAGAGGCCGCGCGGCTGGGCATGGATGAAGCTTGGCTTATCCGCGAAGGCATGGATTTGGCGGACATGACTCTGCCGCCCGAAACGCTGGCGATGATGGGGCTGAAGCGGTATGATTTTGCGGGGCTGAGCGTCTGCTCGACCTATGTGCAGACGGACGCAATGACGCCGGCGGTTTTAGACGCGATTTTGGGCGTTTTGCGTGCTGAAATCGTGCGAAAAGGCGTGCAGCGCTGGGTCTTTCTGGTGCATAATCCATGTTTGGAACGTACCGATCGATACGATCTTTTCCCCGGCGGCGGTATTCGGGCGACGCATTATGATTTTCTCGCTTCGCGCGGCAAAGTGATTATGCCCGACGTGGAGCGGCAGATGACGGAGGAACGGCATGGCGGATTGGCAGACCGCGCTTGAGACGGTCGCGGCGGCTTATGCGCGCGGCACGCTGGAAAAAGATGCGCGCACGATCAGCGAGGCGTATCGATTGAAGACGGGCGAGGGCAGGCGGCTTCTGACCCGGAAGAGCGAGGCGGCGGCCTATGCGCTTTCGCGCATGCCCGCGACGGTGGAAGCGGCGAAAGCGGCGCTGACCGAGGCGCTGGCGGCGACGGGACTTGCGCCCAAAACCCTGCTGGACTGCGGCGCGGGTACGGGCGCGGTGACGTTTGCGGCGGACGCGCTGCTGGGGCTGGAACGGGCGACGTGTCTGGAACGCGAGACCGCGATGCGCGCCGTCGGCCAGCAACTGATGCGCGAAGCCGGAGGCGTACAGGCGGAGTGGGCCGCGTGCGATTTGACGGCGAAGGAGCCGCTTCCGCGCGCCGGGCTGGTGTGCGAGGGCTATATGCTCGGCGAGCTGGAAGCTTCTATGCGGCTGCATGTGGCCGGGAAACTCTGGGATGCGTGCGAACAGATGCTCGTGCTCATCGAGCCGGGCACGCCGCAGGGGTTCGCCAATCTGCGCGCCGTTCGGGAAGCGCTGACCGGGCGGGGAGCATATGTCGCCGCGCCGTGTCCGGAAGGAAGCGCAGCCTGCCCGATGACGGGGGATAACTGGTGCCACTTTGCCGTCCGCGTGCAGCGGACGCGGCTGCATAAGGCGCTCAAGGGTGGCGACGCGCCGTATGAGGACGAAAAATTCACCTATCTGGTTCTGACGCGGGAAAAGCCGGAAAACCCATGCCGCGCAAGGCTGCTTCGCCACGCGCAGATCGGCCCCGGCCGCATTCTGCTCCCCGTCTGCGAGGCGGGCGAAGAGAAGACGATGACGGTTACAAAAAAAGACCCGCTTTGGAAGCGGGCCAGAAAAATCCGATGGGGAGAACGGGTTTAATCCTTGCTGTACAGGCCGAGACGGCGCAGCGGCTTGCGCAGAACGTTGAAGAAGATCGGCGCGACGATGAACGCAAACGCGGCGTTGAACAGGCTGCTCGTCGCCTTGGAAAGCATGGTCACCTGAATCGCGGCGGGATCGACGTCCGCGGTGGTGAAGCGCAGCTTGATATAGGATTTGAGCAGGTAGAGCGCGGTATAGGTCAGCGCGCCGAGCACGCTGCCGACGATGATGCGGGCGTGATCCTTCTTTTCGAGGGTCTCTTTGCTTGCGGCCTTGTAGGCGATGAGACCCGTGACCAGCGCGATTGCACCCTTGTTGATGAAGGTGATGATAAACTCCATGCCGTAGCCGCCGATGATATCAAAGATGGCGTTGCCCACGCCCGCGGCGAAGAAACCGTAGGCCGGGCCGAGAATCAGGCCGCAAAGCACGCAGAACGCGTTGCCGATGTGAATGCGGGAAGCCGGAGTCGCGATGCTGATGAAGTTGGAAACACAGGCCAGCGCGGCCATCAGGCCGGCGGTGCAGAGCATGCGGGTATGCTGTTCGCGCGTCGTATGAGCCATAATGAAAACCTCTCTTTTGTGGGCGGCGGGCGCTGAGGCGCGCCGCTCTTTTTAATGATGGACAGCATTATAGCACAATCTGGCATGAGGTAAAGAGCCAGATTGAAACTTTTTGACCATGCCAGTTTGACGCGGCGGGCGGTTGTGCCGCTTTGGGGATTATGATATAATATAAAACAAAATGTTTCACAGGGGGAAACGTATGAAAGAAAGCAGGCGCGCGCCGGTCGTATGCGGCGCGACGACGGCGGCTTTGTTTGCCGCGCTGGCGGCGTATATCCGCGTGAATTTGGCTTACGCAGGCACGTGGGGGCAGACGCTGGCACTCTCCGCGCTCTTTGCCCTGACCGCGGGCGGCGCGATGGCTGCGTATGCCGCGCTGGAAAAGCCGGACGGGCGGACGCTGGCGCTGGTCGGCGGCGTGATGGCGCTGACGATGGCCGCGCGGGTGAGCATGCTGGATTATATTTCTTCGGATTATCAATCCTTTCTGGTGCTCTGGCTGGACGCGTTCCGCAAGGGCGGTTTTGCCACGCTGGGCGAAAACGTCGGCGATTATAATCTGATTTACCAATACATTTTGCTGCTGATTTCCAAAGCGCCGCTCAAGGATCTGTATCTCATCAAGCTGTTTTCGGTGATCTTTGACTATGCGCTGGCGCTGTCCATGGCGCGCGCGGCAGGCCTTTTCGCTGGCGAAAAGGCGAAAGTGCCGACGCTGCTCATCGTGCTGACCCTGCCGACGGTGCTCATCAACGGCGCGTGCTGGGGGCAGTGCGACGCGGTGTATGTGTTTTTCATCGTCATGAGTCTGTGCGACATGAAGACGCGTAAACCCGTGCGCGCGGCGGCGATGCTGGCGATTGCCTTTGCCTTTAAACTGCAAACGATCTTTTTCTTCCCGATTGTGCTGCTGGGGCTGATTCACGGGGAATATAAACCCAAACATGCGCTTGTCTTTGCGCTGGCTTATCTGGCTACGACCGTTCCGGCGCTGATTGCGGGGCGCTCTCTGGGGGACGCGCTGGGCGTTTATGTCAATCAGTCCGTCGGGCAGTATTACGACAGGCTGACCTATAACGCGCCGAACCTGTATACCTTTTTCCCGATGCTGGTGTTCGCCAACACGCAGGAATACACGTGGATGCGCTATATCGCGGGCGTGGACGGCAAGTCGCCGAATGCGTATCTGCGCGACGACCTCATGCGCATGATGCAGGATGCGACGCTTTATGCCTGCGTCGCGCTGGTGCTCGTCGTCGTGATTTACTGGCTGATGCACGCCAAAGAGGTTACGCCGGAAATGACGCTGGATATGGCGCTGTTTTTCGCCATCTTCCTGCCGTTTGTGATGCCCAAAATTCATGAGCGGTACTTCTTCATGGCGGATATGCTTTCGATCCTCTACGCGGCGCGGCGCGGCGACAGGCGTTTTGTGCCGCTGCTGGTGATCGGCGCGTCGCTGATGAGCTATATGCCGATTCTGACCCGGCAGAGGCCGGTGGACGAGCGCATTCTCGGATTGATGATGCTGGGGGCGCTGATTGCCGTTTCGCGCGATCTGCTGAGCGCCATGCGTCAAAATCGCAGAACCCTGGCAAAAGGAGGCGAGACGGCGTGAAAAGAATCATGAATCTTGCAGACCGCCATGCGCGCGCCCTGGGGCTGCTGCTGGCGGCGGTTCTGGCGGCGCTGACGGCTGCTTTGAACGTGAGCAGGGGGCCGCTGAGCAACCTCAACGATATCGGCGGCTGGACGAACCGCATGGCGTTCATCGCGCTGGCGGCGGCGGCGCATGCGGCGGTGCTGGCGATGCAGGCGCTTTTGAACCGGAAGGGATTCGGGCGTCTGGCGCTGAGACAGGTGCTGACGACGCTCGGCTTTCTGCTGCTGACGCTCCCCATCAATCAGAAAACGCTGCTCTTTACGGAACAGGTTCTGCCGCTTGTGCGGAAAATGGACGCGATGGGGCTGGCCGCCGCGAATGAATCGGCGCTGAATCTCTCCGCCCCGGCGCTGACGCTGCTTTATGCGGTGACGCGCGGCCCGATTTATGACATGTATTCGATCAAGCTGCTGTGCGTGGTCTGCAATCTGGGGCTGGCGATTTTGGCGGCGCACGCGGCGGACAGGCGAAACTGGGGTGTTCGCGCCGAAGTGCTGCTGACGCTGTGCCTGATTCTGCCTCAGGGGTTTCTGGCGGTTGGCTGCGCGGGACAAATGGATATCGTTTCGGCGTTTCTGCTGTGCGCCGCGCTGACGCTGCTGGATGGAGAAGGCCATCCGCTTGCCGCTATGCTGGTTTACGGCGCGGCAGCCGCGATGAGCGGCGCGGCGCTTTACGCGCTTCCCCTCGTCGGGCTGATGGGGAAAAAATGCGGCGTAAAACTGCGCCACGCCGGGGCGGCGGCGGGCGTGGCCGCCGCGCTCTGCCTGCCCGCACTGCTGGGCGGCATGACGGCCGGAAACGTGTTCACGAGTTTGTTCAAGGCGGTCTTTGCGCTGCCGGAATATGCGGCGGGTGTGCCGAATTTCGAGGGCGTCATCCCGCGCGCGGCCATGGAGGAAATGCCGCAGTATGGTCTGCTCAGGCAGATCCCGGCGCTCGATCCCCAGACCAACGCTTCTCCGTTCTATACGCAGACCCATTTTGAAATCATGACGCGCGGCATGACAATCGCGGCGCTGGCGATGTTTGTCGGCCTGTGTGCGGCTTTGAAGCGGGACGAAAAAGCGTCCGGCTTGCGAAAGGCGCTTTCGCTTGCGCTGGGCGCCATGCTGGTCTGTCCGGGCGCGGGCATGGGCATGTGGATGCCGCTGTGCATGCTTTGCCTGGCGGCGATTCTCCGCGAGCCGGAAACGCGCCTGCCCGCGTGCATGGTGCTCTTCGCGACGGCGGGCGGCTGCTGCTATCCCGTGACGGGCGAGGCGCCGCTGGCTCCGGTCTATGCGTTTGCGATTTGCGCGGCGGCGCTGTTCATGCTGCTGGACGTGATTCCCGGCGCGAAAAAAAGAGAGGTGAGCGACCATGCAGGATGAAAAACGGATTCGCCTGCGCGTGGTCAGCGTGATGACCGAGCCGGACGGAACGCGCCACGAAAATCAATCCGTCCATCGCGGCACGCTGCGCGCGGCTGCGGAAGGGCCTGAAATCGTCTATGAGCAGGTGGACGAGGGGGTTCGCGCGCGTATCAGCCTGACGCGGACGGCGGACGGCGTACAGATGCGCCGCATGGGCGAGATGACCGGCGCGCTGCATTTTCAGCCCGGCAGGAAAACGCCCGGCCTGTACGGCACGGCTTACGGCGATATTCCCGTGGCGGTCTATACCCGCGAGGTGCTGGTCGAGGAGAGCGAAAAAGGCGGCGAAATGCGGCTGGATTACGATGTGTTTGTCGGCGGCGAACGCACGGCGGCCACGGTGATGACCCTCACATGGCGGCTGTAAATGCGGTTCGCTCAAAGGCCAGAGATGCGGTTTTCGCGGCGGGCGGGCGCGGCTTTGTCCGCTTTCTGCCCGACGGAGAAGAGGCGCTGCTGGTCAGCGATGCGCCAAGGCGATGCCCAAACCCGTCCGCGCTGCTCTGCGCATGCGGCGCAGCTGGATTCGGGGCCGAGGAGCGGGACGGTTTGCTGCTGCTCACGCCGACGGAGGAAACGCTGCGGAGCCTGAATCTGCCGCGCGCTATCGACGTGGACTGGTCCTCGGCCGACGCGCCCCTTGCGGCCTTTGCGGCGCGGCTGATGCACCGCGGGGATCGGCCGCTGACGGAAAACGGCCTGCGCTTTGCCGTGAAAACGCTTCGCCTGCTCTGGCAGGATGACGCGCATGTGCGCTGCGGACTGCCGGCTTTGCGCGCGCGGGCGGCCGCCTGCCTGCGGATTCACGACGACAGCGGTTTTTTCCTTGCCGGGGCGCTGCTGGCCGAACGATGTCAAAAGTAAACGAATGGAATTGCGGGCATAACCCGAAAAAGGAGGTTGCAGCCATGAAACTGGAATGGATTGGACACGCGTGCTTTCGGATGACTGCCGAAGATGGGACGGTGATCGTGACCGACCCGTATGACGACAGCGTGGGGATTCGCGTGCCGAAGCTGGCCGCCGAGCTGGTGACGATGAGCCACGATCATCACGACCACAACAATCTGGCGATGATTGCCGGTCGGCCGCAGGTGGCGCGCGGCGAAGAAACGGCGCAGATTCACGGCGTTGCGACGCGGGCCGTCGGCTCTTATCACGATGACCGGGGCGGCGCACTGCGCGGACGGAACAACGTGCGCATTTTCCGGATCGATGCGCTCAAGGTCGTTCACATGGGCGACCAGGGATGTATGCCTGATGAAACTGTGATGCAGGCGATTTTGGATGCGGATGTCATGATGATTCCCGTCGGCGGGTTTTACACCATCGACGCGAAGGGCGCGAAAGCCATCATCGAGCAGGCGCGCCCGAAGTGCGTGATCCCGATGCACTACAAGACGGCGCACTGCACCTATCCCATCGCGGGAGTCGAACCGTTCCTGGGCGCGATGGGCGCGGAGAACGTGAAGCCTGTTCGGGAGCTGGAGGTCAGGCCGGGAAATGTGCCCGAAGGCGTTGTGGTGATGGAAGCGCTGGAGGAGTTTTAAGAGAATCCAAAAAACAGGCTTTTCCTGATTTGCGGGAAAAGCCTGTTTTGCGTTTAGAACCTGTTTCAATCGTAGATCGCTTCACGACGGTTTCGGGGAGATTCAGCAATACATCTCCATCGGATACGTCAGATACTGAACCGGGTCGAGCTGGTCGGCGGTGACATAACCGGCCGGGGCGCTCAGAAGGCTGGGCAGACGGTTGACGACCGTCGCACAGGTGTGTTCGACCGTGGCAGGTTTCACGACATGGAACTCGGTATCCGGTTCGCCGGAAATCTTCCAATCGCACAGATCGCCGTCCTCCGGGCCGTAGACCTTGCCGATGGTTTCCTCCTCGATGGTGATGCCCTGCATGGTTTCAATCGTGACGACGGCGCTCATGCCGATACAGCGCCCGGCTTTGATGACCCCGCCGAGGGTGGAGGACTCAATATCGTGGTCGATGATGCACGGCACGTGCTTCTGCGCGATGGATTTGATCGTCAGGCCGAGCTTGTTGCAGATGGCCTCGCTGGCGTTCCATGCGTAGGATGGCTCGAAGGTTTCCGGATGCGCGATCTGCTGCTCAAACTCCTCCGGGGTTAAGCCGCATCCATGCGCTTTAGCCAGCGCAAGGCCGTATTCATCGACGTTATAGCTGTAAGCACCCTTGATCTTGGCGATCCTGTGACAGCCGCCCGCGATGAGCGCGACTGCGTTAATCCAGAAAATATCCTGCATGCCGCTGCCGGTGATGGTGCAGCCCGTCTCTTTGGCGAGCGCGTCGAGCCGGTTGATCTGCGCGGCGGAGGTCGTCCACGGATAGATGTCCTCTTCGCAGGTGGTGATGACGTTGACGCCGCGGCTCACACACTTTTCCACGTGATCATCAATATCGCCGATGAAGCTGAACAGGGTGACGATGGCGACATCCGCATCGCACTCGTCGAGCACCTTGTCCGCGTCGTTGCTGATGATCACGCCCGTCCGGATGCCCAATTCCGCAAAATCACCGACGTCCATACCGACGATAGCCGGATTCACGTCGATTGCGCCGACGATCTGTGCGCCGTGCTCGTGCAGATAGCGCAGAATGTATTTGCTCATCTTGCCGCAGCCATACTGAACGACTTTGATTTTTTCCATATAAAAATCCTCCTTCAACGCGTCGTCTTGCAGCCATTAGGATGGTTCCGACGCGGAAGGAGGAAACTGGCATGTTTTGGTAAAATCAGCCGATCACGGTGCAATACCGATGGGTATCCACATGGATATCGGGGTGGGTGGTGATATAATCGATCATCGCGTCGGCCACGTCGGTGAGCACCTCGCGGACGACTTTCTGCCTGGGCAGCATATCGTAGCCGCCCGTGCCGCAGAAGCGGTAGCTGTTGATGCAGACGGTGACGGGTTCGTCTTCGCCCAGCTCGTGCCCCTCAAAGACGATGGAGGTCACGCGCTGGCCGACAGGCTTGCGCACGTCGATGGTGTAATCAATGCCGGAGAAGAAATCGTAATTGTAATGCTGCACCTTTGGAAGGAGGAATTCGCCGGAGATGCAGACGCTGCCGTTTTCGTCGTGGTCAAAATACGCGGCGGAACGCTCGATGTACTGCTTGAGCGCGGGGCGGGTCATTTCCAGCACGACGAGGGTATTGGTGTAGATGTAGGTAGAAACCACGTCGCGGATGGTGACTTCGGTCGGCAGGCCTTTGAACTCGTTGGGCAGGGCGCTGGAAGCGATCTGCGCGCCGGAGGCTTCGAGCTGCACGGTATTGATGAAATTCGCGAGACAGCTTCCGTTTACCGCGGCTTTCAGGTGATCCTCGCTCGCCAGCGGCAGGTCGAGGTGACCGGCCGGGGTGTCGAGCCACGTCTGCACGCGCTTTTCCAGAGGCATGAGCAGATTGTAGGCGCTTTCCAGCGGTCTGCCGTCGGCGGGGATGATGCGGCTCTCAAAGCGCTTGCTGCCGTCGTCCTCCACGGTGACGGTGACGCCGCAGCAATGCGGCGCGCGATAGGCTGGCTGCACGGCGAAGCTGTTGCCAAAATGAACGCCGTCCACGCGCATGTGCTGATGCCCCGTGAGCACGAGGTCAAAGTCCAGCTCGCGGCACATCCGGCAGGCCTGATTCTCGGCGCTGGCGGTCAGCGGCTTTCCGGTTTCCAGATCGCATTCAAATCCGCCGTGATAGATCAGCACGGTGAGATCGCACAGCGGCTTCACGGCTTCCAACGCGGCTTTGGCGGCGGGCACAGGTTCTTCGATGATGAGCTGCTCGACCGTTTTGGGGTTCTCCCAGCGGCGGACGAAGTGCGTACATACGCCGACCAGACCGACGCGCAGGCCGTTTTCCAGCTGATGCACGGCGTAAGGCGCGATGGGCAGGCGGCCTTCTTTGTCGCGGATGTTGGCGCAGAGGCAGAGCGCGTCGAGGTTGGTCAGATAATCCAGCAGCGCATCCACGCCGTAGTTGAAATCGTGGTTGCCCAGCGTCACGAACTGATAGCCAGCCAGATTCATCATTGCGGCGATGGGGTGCGTGCCGTAGGTATCTTCAGTCAGACAGGCGGCCTTCTCTTCCGGCGACAGGCGCTGATACAGGTTGGTCAGCGGAGACCCCTGAATGGTGTCGCCGCCGTCGATGATGAGCGTGTTGCCGTCATGCGGATATTCGCTTGCCAGCTTCATCAGTCCCATCGGGCGATCTTGCATGTCGGCGTAGCTGGTGGGATAAAGATAGCCATGGGTGTCGGAGGTGTAGCGGATGGTGAGGGTTTTGGACATATGAACTCCTTCCGTAAAGGCGTTTGAAACCAAAAGGCTCCCTCTGAGAGGGAGCTGTCGCGAAGCGACTGAAAAGGCAGACAACCTGCGTTTGGCCGCGTGTGCCGACGGCCGAATCAAAGCGAAGCCGTGGCGGAGGCAAGGCCGGGCTTAGCCCGGTTACTGTCCGCGGGCAAGCTTGCCGCGAATTTTGGTCGAGGCAAACTCGATGACCAGCATCAGCACGATCATCGCAAGGATGAACGAGCCGACCATCGTCCAGCGGCGAGAGTTGATGCACTGAATCAGCGCCGCGCCGATGCCGCCCGCGCCGACGATGCCCAGCGTGGTCGCGTCCTTGATGTTGATATCAAAGCGATAAATCACGGTGGAGATGATGTTCGGCGTGAGCTGGGGGATGATGCCATAACGAATTTTCTGGAAAGCGGTGCAGCCCGACGCATCCAGCGATTCAAGGATGCTCGTATCCAGATCGGCGATGGCGGTGATATACATCTTGGAAATCATGCCGATGGAGCAGATGCTCTGCGTAATCACGCCGCAGAACGCGCCTGGTCCGGTCACGCGAATCCAAATCAGCGCCCAGACGATGGAGGGCAGCGTGCGGATGAGCAGAATCAGCGCGTTGAAGATGAACGCGACGGGCTTGGGCATGATCTTCGGGCTGGCCAGAAAGCTGATGGGCAGGGCCAGAATGCCGCCGACCACTGTGCCGAGGATGGCGATACAGACCGTTTCCATCAGCAGATACGGCACGCCGTCGGTCGAGGTGGAAAACAGGAGGTTCATATCCGGCTTGACCAGACCCCAGAAAATGCCCTTGGCGACTTCCGTGCCCTTGGCCGCAAAGCCTTTGAAGGTTACGCTGGAGGCAGACCAGCTCAGCAGCAGCGCCATGATGAACACGATGAGCGTGTAAAGCCACCATTTGCGCGGGCGGGATTCGTACTTTTCAAGAATGTTGTTTGAATACTGCATGATATCCCTCCCTTAGCTGAGCTTGCTGCGCAGGAACTGGCTCAGGTTTTCGATGATGAGCACGGCGACGAACAGCGTCAGCAGCACCGTGCCCAGACCGTTGTAATCGCGCCAGCCGATGCGCTCGTCGATCAGGATGCCGAGGCCGCCCGCGCCGACGTAACCGAGGATCGAAGCGGCGCGCACGTTCATTTCAAAGCTGTACAGGCAGTGAGAGAGATACGTCGGCAGAACCTGCGGGAATACGGCGCTCCAAAATGCGCGGAATTTGTCCGCACCTGCGGATTCCAGCGCCTCAAACGGACCCATGTTGATGGTCTCGATGGATTCATAGAGCATCTTCGTCACCACGCCGAAGGTGAAAATGACGATGGCGACCGTACCGGCAAACGTGCCCAGACCGAACACCAGCGCGCAGATGCTCGCGATGACCAGCGTCGGCAGCGTGCGCACGATGTTGAGAATGAAGCGCAGAACGGACAGAGAGACCTTGTTGCGGTTGATGTTGGCGGAAGCCGCGACCGCATAGGGAAGCGCCAGCAGGCAGCCGATGACGCTGCCCATGATGCTCATCTTGATGGTATCCAGCAGCGGGGTGACGACCTTGCTGAAGAAGGACGGATCGGGCTGGAAAATCTGAGAGAGAATCTTGGTCAGCTGGTTGGCGCGCTTGACGATGATGGCGAGGTTGAAGCCCGTGACCTTGACGGAGATCGCCAGTGCGGCAATTACCAGCAGCGCGATCAGCGGCGTGCGGGAACGCGGGCGGGTGACAGTATGGCCGTTTTCAAGCGTGATGACTTCGGGCTTGAAGATGCGGTCAAACAGCGGCGTTTTCGCACCGGAAGCGGCGGTTTTCTTCATAAACGCGCCCTCCTCAGTTGCCGCCGGCCTGCGGCACGGCGGAGCCGTTGTAGATGCTGTCCAGAATCTCCTGTGTGACCTCGCTGGCCGGGCCGTCGTAGACGATTTCGCCCGCGCGGATGCCGACCACGCGCTGCGCGTAGCCCAGCGCCAGATCGACGTGATGGATATTGATGAGGATGGTGATGTTCATTTCCTCGTTGATGCGCTTGAAATCGGCCATGACCTGATGGGCGGTCACCGGGTCAAGCGCGGCGACAGGCTCGTCGGCGAGGATGATGGAGGGATTCTGGTTGAGCGTGCGGGCAAGCGCGACGCGCTGCTGCTGGCCGCCGGAGAGCTGGTCGCAGCGGATATACGCCTTATCCAGAATGCCGACCTTATCCAGCGCGGCGAGGGCGGCGAGCTTCTGTTCCTTGGTGAACATGCCGAAGAGCACGCGGAAGAAGCCCATATCCGGCACCATGGAGGTCAGAACGTTTTTGAGCGCTGTCGCACGGGTGACGAGGTTGAAGGACTGGAAGATCATGCCGATTTTGCGGCGGAACTTGCGCAGCGCCTTGCCGGAGAGCTTGGAAACGTCGGTGCCGTCCACGGTCAATTCGCCTTCGGTGATATCGATCATGCGGTTGATGGTGCGGATCAGCGTGGATTTGCCCGCGCCGGACAGGCCGATGATGGCGACAAATTCGCCCTGCTCAAACTTGAGGTTGACGTCCTTGAGGCCCTTGACGCCGTTGGGGTATGTTTTAGAAACATGCTTGAACTCGATCAAAAGGGGACACTTCCTTTTTGCAATGATAGCGGTGGGGAGGGGAAACGATTGGGACGCTGTCCCAAACCCTGCCAAGAACCTGAGGTTCTTGGATTTCC
>ERZ809296.273-NODE-273-length-92579-cov-7.666260_pt1 | contig 92579 bp, 78 predicted proteins | sample MGYA00520511_ERZ809296 | MGnify/ENA primary metagenome ERZ809296 (study PRJEB31576, sample SAMEA3212662) | Homo sapiens | biome: human-gut; feature: human gut; material: fecal | place: Sweden | collected 2012 ...
CGTGCTCGAACTGCCGGCCCGCTTCGCCTGTTCCCCCGCGCCGGATTTCGCGGGCGGCGGCGTCGCGCTGCTGGCCGCCCTCGGCGTGGTGACGCATCTTTCCTTCGGCTGCGAGCCGTCCGCGCTCCCCCTGCTTTCCGCCGCCGCATCGCTTTTCAAATCGGAATCTCCCGATTTTTCAGCCGCCTTGCAGCGGAGCTTAGCCGACGGCCTGCCCTATCCCCGCGCCCGCGCGCTGGCCGCCGAACAGCTTGCGGAAATCCCCGCCGATCTGCTGGCTCAGCCCAACGCCGCGCTGGCGCTGGAATATCTGCAAGCCCTGCCGGAAACCATCGTTCCCATTCCCATCGCGCGCCGGGGAAGCGGTTATCACGACGCGTCCCTCTCCGCCCTGTCCAGCGCAACCGCCGTCCGCGCAGCCCTGGCGCGGGGCGGCCTGACCGCCGCGCTGGCCGCCGTTCCTTCGCCCGAAGCTCTGCGAGCCGCCGAAGAAAGCGGCTTTGTCCACGAAGAAGAAGCGCTCACGCAAGCGCTGCTCTATCGCCTGCGCACCGCATCGCCCGCCGAGCTTGCCACGCTCTACGGCATGGATGAAGGGCTGGAAAACCGCTTTATCGCCGCCGCGCAGACCTGTTCCACACGCGAAGCGCTTCTGGACTGCGTCAAAACCAGGCGCTACACCCGCGCGCGCCTTTCCCGCCTGTGCGCCTATGCGCTGCTGAATCTCACCCGCGATTTCGCGCAAACGCGCCGCGCGCCCGATTACGCCCGCGTGCTCGGCTTCCGCAAGAGCGCCGCGCCGCTCCTCAAAACCATCAACCAGCGCAGCTCCATCCCGCTGATCACCAAGGCCGCCAATTTCGACCGTTCCAATCCCCTCTTTGCGCTCGATGTTCTGGCGCAGGATCTCTGGTCGCTCGGCGTTTCCAATCCGTCCCTTCGCGCTTCCGGCCGCGATTTCACCACCAGTCCGGCGATTCTATCCCGCTGATTCAATCCGCCCCTCATCTTCTCCCGAAAGGCAGGTCTTTTCCATGCGTCTCTTCGCTTTTCCCGCCGCGCTTTTTCTCGCGTTCATCCTCTACTGCGCCGCGCCCAAACTGGCCGAATGGCTCCCCCGCGCCTTTCAAAAACTCTATGCTCTTTTCCGGCGACTCGACGAGCGCGCCCCGCGCGAACTCGCCTTTCCGGCCTTTCTGCTGACGCTCATGCTCGCGCCCTTCCTCCTCGCGCTGATTCATCCCGCTGTCGAAGCCGTGCTGATGGCGTTCCCGCTCTTCGGTCTTTCGTGCATCCCCGTGAGCGGAGCGGTCAAGCGCGAACTCGATTCCGGCGCGTATGCAAGGGATATCCCCGCTTACGAAGCCCTCGTCCGCGAAACGTGCGCCGCGCTGGCTCCCGCCTTCGTCGCACATGTCTGTGCGCCGCTCCTGCTGATGGCCGTCGGCCTGCCGCTCCGCCTGTCCGCCGCACTGGGCTGGGGCTTTCTCGCGCTGACCGCCGTCAGCGGCGAAAACGAGCAGGCGGATCGTCTGCTCGGCCTGCTCGTTCATCCCGCGGATGCGGTGTTCGGTTTTCTGCTTCGGCTGTGCTGCGGCGTCACAGGGCGCAATCCCTTCCGCACGGGCGGCCGCGGCGCGCAGACCCGCCTGATGAGCATTCTGGGCATCGCGCAGGATGACACCGATACCCACGCCCCCGTTTCGGGCGATATTTCGCAGGGCACGTTCCTCTGCTGTTTCTGCGCCGTGCTCCTCTGTCTTGTGCTGACGTTGCTGCTTCTGCCGCTCGTCCGCTGAACGCTCACGGCTCGTCGTCCGTGTAACAAAACAGCGCTTCCACTGTCGTGTCAAAAAGATGCGCGATATCCATCGCCAGCTTGAGCGACGGATTGTATCTGCCCTTTTCAAGGTTGACGATGGTCTCTCGCCGAACGCCGACCAGCTCGGCCAGCTCGGCCTGTTTCATCCCCCGGTTTTCCCGATATTCCCTGATTTTGGTGTGCAAAGCCATCGTCAAACGCCCTCTTTGTCCATCACGCAGAAAATCACGGTGCGGATGACGGCCAGCGCCGCCAGCGTGCCCATCAGCGCATAGCCGATGATCTCCGTCGTGAGCACCATTCTGCCGACCGCGCAGACAAAACCGATGACAATCATCGCCGCTGCGCCGATTTTCAGGCAGATGGAATCGCACCGCTTCAAATTCGTTTCGGCCATTTCATCTACGGCTTCCTGCTTATATTTTTTGAGCCGTATCGCGCGGTTAACAAAGTAGTAAAACGAAAACGCAAAGACAACATCTTGAATCGTTGCGTAGGATTCCTGCCAGTCGTTTCTCGCCCACATCCAATAATAGACCGCAATCAGCGCGGCAAAGACAATTTTGTCCGCAACCAGTTCCCGCAGCGATACTTTTTTCATGGTTCTTCTCCCTTTTCGTTTGAATGTGAGATATTTCTCACTTCATTGATGAGGTAAATATATCACATTCATGGCTCTTCGTCAAGCCAAATGTGCGAAATTTTTCACTTTTCTTTGCGACGCAGCCCATCGAAAAACACGCCTCCCGTTTTTTCGGAAAGCGTGTTTTTGATTTTATTCCTTATTCCGCCCAGTCGGTCACAATTGTGTCAAACATCTCGGCGTTCTTCTCGATCTCCGCTGCCGAACCGATGCACAGCTTCACGCCCTGCTCGGCCAGCTTGTCAAACATCGCCGCATAGGTCTGCACATCCTCCGGCGTGAAGGTCTTCATGACGTGCATCTTTTCTTTCGTCTCGCCGAAAGAGTCCGTGCCTTGCAGCACGTCGTTGACCGCCGCCGCGCCGCCGCTGATCGCCGTCATCGGCATGGCCAGCGTGCCGAACGCGCCAGTGATGTAGCCGTCCAAATCATCCTGTGTCAGATCAAGCGCGCGAATCATGCCGCCCAGCTGACCAAAAACCTCGTAGGTCGTCGCGAGGTTCGGGTCGCGGTAGGTGGAAACAATCAGGTTGCGCTTGCCCATGCCCGCGCTCGCGTCGTAGGCCGAATACTGGAAGCGCATCACCGGAATCATCAGCTTGTCGCTGACCATTGCGGTCATCACATCGGTTTTGCCGCTGTAAGCAAAGCCCGTCTCCTTCGTCGGCAGAACCAGATAGTTGTATTGCATGCTTCCCGGCACTTCCACCGCGACATTGCCGTGCAGCCCGGTGTCCAGCGCCATGTAGTCCACGGCCTCGCGTTCCGTGTGGTCGAGCGCGGCGATGAACGCCGTCGCCGCCCGCTCCGCCTTCGTCTGCGCCTCTTCGTCGCCGATGCAGAAGGCCGAGGCGTTGTTTCCGCTCAGCGCAATCTGCCAGACCTGTTCCATGTCCGCCTTGGCCGCTTCCAGCCCGTCCTCGTCCATCGCCAGCAGGCTCTCCTCAAAATCGGTCTGCAAAAAGCTGACAAAGTAGTTGTATTTGCCCGCTTTCGTCGTCATCGCGGGCAGAAGAATGTTCGCCAGCTGGGTGGGCTGGTTCTGCGCGATGTAGCCGGGCATAAACGCAGCCTGCGTCGCGTTCATCAGCATCTGGTCGGTGTCCTCAAGGCTGGTTTTCGTCAAAATCTCTTCGACCAGCGCCATCGCCTCGGAAAGATCGTCCTTCATGCAGACAAACTGCGCCGTCAGCATCGGGGCGTAGCCGCCGCCCTCCAGCTCCAGTGCGCCCACATCGATGGAAATCGAGTTGGTCAGCAGCGCCGCTCTGGTTTGCAGCTGCTCCACCGTGTAGTTTTCCGTCGGCATGCTGCCCAGCAGCGTCGCATAGAAGGAAAGCTCGCTCAGCTTGTCCGCCGGAACGGCGGAGGTATCCAGCACCATGCCCACCGCGGCCAAATCGCCGATATCCGCCGTGGAGGTGATCATCCGAACGCCGTCCGCGTCCTTCGTCTCAGCGGTGTAAACGGTCAGCTCTTCAGGCAGATCCTGCGCGCTGACGGCCTTCATCTGGTCGATCATCGTGCTGTTCGCGTTCTCCTCCGTCCACGCGGCGAAATCCGCCGTCCGGGCGATCAGCGCATCCAGCTCTTCGTCGGTCATCGCGGCCTTCATGTCCGCCAGTTTCTGCGCCAGTTCCGCGTCCTGCTGTTCCTGCAAGCCCGGCTCGGTAACGGTCACAAGCAGCACGCTGCGCGCGGGGTTCGTCATATATTTTCTAAAAATCGCGTCGAACGCGCCGCTTTCAACGTATTCGCTCAGCTTGTCAAAGACCTCGTATTCCGTCTGATAGGCGGTCACGTCGCCGTCGTGCGCCCAGCGCGTTGTCACATCCTCCGCGAAAGCCAATCCGCGGCTGGGATCGCCGTTGCTCAGCTCCACGCTGAAACGCCGATTCTGGCAGACCGCCGCCAGCGTTTCCTGGTCCGCGCCGTTTTCAAGCAGTTCCGCGACGGTTTCATCGACAATCGCCTTGAACTCGTCCCTGTCGCTCTCCTGTGCGCCCAGCATCTGGAAAACCAGCGTCGGGTCTTTGCCCAGGTCGCGGTTCAGCAGCGCCGCGCCCACCTGAGCGGCGGGCAGACGCTCGTTCGTCTTTTTCACCAGCGGAGAACTCTCCATGTTCAGCACGTCCGCCAGGTTTTCCATCACGGCTTCTTCCTCCGCCGTCATGCCCTCCAGCGCAAACGCATAACTGACGATCGACTGCGCTTCGCTGTCCGCCGTCGCCGGCGCAACGCTGCGCGCTTCTCTGTATCCCGTCCACGGCTCGTCGTTCTCGTCCGTGATTTCAACCGTCTGCGCGTCGTAGGCGCTCAGATAGTCCTCGTCGATCAGCGCCAGAAACCGCGCCAGATCGAGTTCGCCCGTCAGCACAATCAGCGCGTTGGACGGCTGATAATACGTGCTGTGGAACGCCTGCAAATCCGCCTGCGTCATCGTCGGAATCACATCCGGATCGCCGCCCGTATTTGTGGAGGTGTAGCTGCCCGGATACATCAGCTTGTACAGCTCGTAAAGATGGCGCTGGTTCATGCTCAGCGCGCCGAGCATCTCGCTGTATACCGTGCCGCTGAGCGTGATCTGTGCGTCCCTATCCGTCAGCTCATAGCGGTAGGCTTCGCGCATCATGGATCGCTCATCGCTCACCACCAGCGGATGCAGCACGCCGGAAAGCACGTAATCCGCGTACACATACAACTGGTCTTCCGACAGGCTGCTTTCCGGATAAATCGTGTAGTCCGTCGCCGTCATTGCGTTCATGAACGTGTTGTAGGTCTGATTCATCATCGCGAAAAACAGCGACGGGTCGGGGTATTTCTCGCTGCCGCTCAAGCACGCGTGCTCAAACACGTGCGGCACGCCCTTGTCGTTGTCGTATTTCGTGCGGAAGCCGATAGAGAACGTGCGGTTTACGTCTTCGTTCGCCAGATAGATCATCTGCGCCCCCGTCTTTTCGTGCTCCATGTGGACGACCGTGCCGCCCAGCGCGTCCAGCGCATAGAGCTGCGTCACCTTAAATCCGCTGATTATCTCGCCCACATCGGGCAGGCTTCCCTCCGCCGCCGCAGTCAGCGCAGACAGCGCCGCCAGCAGCATGAGCATAAGCGCCAGCATCTTTTTCTTCATGTCCTGTACCTCGTCTTTCCGATTGATTTTCCTTGCGTCAATTTTAATCTCTATGTGAAGTGCGGGCGCATTCCGCGCGCCTTTGCACCCATTTTTTCCCGCTGCAAATCAGCCGTGCCGCGCCGTCTTCCAGCCTGCACAACCCCGCCGCCGCCAGCGGCAGCATATAGACCATGTAGGGATAGGCGTACTGCGCCTTCGCTTCAAAAATCAGGTGATACAGCGCGCCGCCCAGCACCGTCACCGGAATCATCAGCAGCGCCGCGCCTCCTTTTTTCCGCAGGGCGCAGACGCCGCCGACCGCCGCCAGCGCATAAACCGCCGTCTGCATCGCGTCCATGTATCCTTCCATCCAGCCGCGCAGCGCGCCCGGCGCGCCGTAAATCCCGCGAATCACGCCGGTGTAGCGTCCGGCCTTTTCGCTCAGCTGACCCGACCACAGCATGTCGCAGGCCGGTTCGAGCCACTGGGTCAGCAGCTTCTCCCGATAAAACGCCAGCGCTGCCGCCGGGTTCTCCCGCATCCGGCAGAGCTGCGCCCCGATATCCGCAAGCGCCTGCGCTTTTTCCTGCTCAGCCGTCACATCCGCCGAAAAAAAGCGCTCCGTGTAATTGTTGTACCATCCCGCCGCGATTGGGGATTCCTGCATGCCCATCGCCAGCCGCGCCCACATGCTGACATTCGCGCGGAAGGTCACGCCGCCTTTTTGGGCATACCACGCCGTCACCGCCGCCAGCGCACCCTTCCCGATTGCGAACGACAGCGCGGCAAACAGCACGATCTTTCCGTCCTTCCGCGCCCATCCGTGCATCAGCGCGCAGATGAAAAGCGCCAGCAGCACCACCGCCGCGTTGGGCTTGGCGGCCAGCGCCAAACCGCCCAGCAGCGCATAGCCTGCGCCGAACCCGACCCGTCCCGTGCGCACATAGCGGGCAAAGCAGAGCATCGTGCCGGCGCACAGCAGGATCATCAGGTTGATGTTGTAAACAAACTGCGCAAACAGCAGCGTCGGCAGGCTGACGATATACAGCAGCAGCGCCGCCAAAGCCGCGCGCTTTTCAAATATCTCCTGTGCCAGCGCCGCCAGCACGCCCGCGCCTGCAATGCCCAGCGCCGCATTGAGACATTGCGCCGCAAAATCCAGCTGTCCAAGCGCCGGGCCCGAAAGGAGCTTCGCCAGCACGTGCAGCGGCAGACAAAGCCCCAGTTGATAGGTGTAAACCTGTAAATAATCCTCGCTCAGCGCGCCGTAATAGCCCCGCGCAAACTGGCTGGCGTCCGCCATCACCAGCTGTGCGTCCGCTCTCTGCCGCATGCCGATCGCCCAGATCCAGAAAACCGCCGCCGCCAGCCACAGCGCGCAAAGCCCTGCGTTCAGACGAACGCCGCCGATCTTTTCCAGCAGCACGTGTATGCCCGCCAGCGCCGCCAGCATGCACAGGGAAAGCGACAGGCTTTTTAAAAACGGCTGACGCGCCAGCGTCACAACCTGAAGCATGCGGTTGTCCCCCACGCCGTTCTGCGCCGTCAGCGCCAGCGCGCACAACGTCAGCGCCGCCAGCAGCAGCACAAACGCCGCCAGCGCCGCCCGGTGCAGCATTCGCACAACCCTCATGCTCTTTTTCCTTTCAATCCATCCTCGATCCGGCAAATTCCCATCGCCGCCACCGGCAGCAGCAACACAGCATAGGGAAACGCGTACTGCGATTTTGCCTCGAACAGCAGGTGGTACAATGCCCCGCCGAAAAAAATCAGAGGCAGCAGCAGGCAGAGCCCACTCCGCTTCCTGTCTCGAAGCATACCGATGATGCCCGCCGCAGAGAACGCATAAAGCGCCCGCTGGAATGCGCCCAGCAGCGTTTCCAGCGCCGTGTGATCCTTTGCGAAGAAGCGCGCCGCCGCCTCGCCAAATGTACCGATATGTTCGCTGAGCGCGCCGTTCCAAAGCATGCCCATCGTCGGTTCCATCCACTGGCTGCAAAACTTCTCTCGGAAAAACGCCGCCGTCTGCGCGGGGTTTTGCGCCATTTCCGCCAGCCGCGCTTTCAAATCGGCCAGCGCGATATCGTGCTGCTGCCGCGCAGTCACCTCCAGCGGGAAAAACCGCTCGGTATAGCGGTTAAACCATCCCGCCGCGCCGCCGCCCTCCTGCATGCCCATCGTCAGGCGCGCCAATACACCAATTCCGCTGTTCAGCGTCACGCCGCTTCGCCGTTCATACTGCCAGATGATCGCGCGCAGCAGCAGCAGCGAAAGCGCAATCGCCAGCGCCGCATAAGCCAGCGGCTCAAGCTTCCGGTTTTCCAGCGCATCCAGCACGGAACAGATCGTCACCGCAATCAGCGCGACCGCCGCGTTGATTTTGGCCGCATAGGCCAGCGCCAGCAGACAGGCGAAAGCCGCGCCCAACGCACGCCGCCGCGTCTTGACGTATTTCGCATAGCACAGCATCGCCAGCGAGACGAAAAACAGCATCGGAATCGTGCCATAGACCTGCTGGCAGAACAGCAGCGCGGGCCATACCAGCAGCCCGGCTGCCTCGCATGCGCGCGATATCCGGCTGTCTTCAAAGATTGTCCGGCCCAGAGCCGCCATGGCCGCCGCCGCGCCAAGCGCCATCGCCACGTTTACGAGCTGCATCGTCAGGTTCAGATTCAGCCCCGGAAACAGGCGCAACAGGATTTCCATCGGCAGGCAGATGCCCAGCTGATAGGGATATGCGTTCAGATAGTCCGCGCTTATCATCTTGTAATTGCCGCGCGCGAACAACTCCGCCGCCTCCTGCACGATGGCCGCGTCGTAGACCTGCTTCGTGCCGAAACCAACTGCCAGAATCGCCGCCGCCGCGCCCCAGAGCGCCGCCAGCGCCCAGCCCAAACGGGCATGTCGTTTCAGCAGAGCGAACAGCGCCAGCGCGGCCAGCATGCCGCCCAGCAGCAGCGCCGCGCCCTGCACAGGCGAAATCGGCAAAAACGCAACAGCCTCGGTTTTGCCGCCCCATGTGCCCAGATGCACGCGCTCGGTCAGCCCCGTTCCAATCAGCGTCAGCAGCGCGGCCAGCGCCAAAACCAGCGCCGCGACCTCGCAAAACCGATTGATCTTCCTTTTCTCCACCCGGTTTTCCTCTTTACTCGATCTTGTCCACAAACAGCAGATTAAACCGCGGCACCGCCACGTCGTTTCCGCTCGCATCCTGCTCGTCGTATACGCCGTCCACCGTCACCACGGCGGTCATCATATCGCCGACTTTCGCGCCCGTATCCGCGTCGCAGATGATGACCACGTCGTTGTACCACTTGCCTTTCGCGTTCTTGTTGTATTGCAGACGCACATAGTAGATGCTTCCGCTGCTGCTGATTTCGCTCACCGGGCCGTAGAGCCGCATGACTTTACCCCGGTTTTCCGCTTTATCCTGCTGCAATTCCTTGTAGGAAAGCTTCACGGCGGATTGACGAATCTTGTCCTTCTCCTGTTCGTCCGTCGTCACGCGGGTGATGGCGAACGCCACGCGCCGCTGGTTGTAGCCGCTCTTATCCAGAATCAGCGTGTAATTGTAATCGCCCGCCGTGTCGGTCGTCAGCTCAAAGGAAAATGTGCCGTCGTTGCCCGATTTCTTTTTGCTCACGCCGAAGGGCGTGACCAGCTGAAGCTGAACGCCCGCCAGCGTCGTGCCGGTTATCGTCACCTTGTCGCTCGTCACGGTCTGGCTTTCGGCAATTCCGGAGACGGGCAGCGTTTTGGCGCTGTACGCAATCGCGCCGGAAAGCGACGCGTCGTTCATGCCTTCTTTGGAAGCCGTCAACGTGATCTCGTAACTGCCCTCTTTTTCCAGTTCCAGCGCCAGCGTGAACTGGCCGCTTGAGGAAGCCGTCTCCGCGTCGAGGGTCAGCATCGCGCCGTTGCCGTCCGGCGTTTCCGCAATGACCGTCGCGCCGGCCGTCGCCGTGCCGCTGATCGTCACCTGCCCCACGGAAGTTTCAGTCGGAATTTCCGCGTCCAGCTTCACGTCGCGCACCGGTTCGGCAACGCTTTCCGTGATCGCGATATCCGCCAGCCGCGCACGGAACGCATTCAAATCCCGCCCCGAAAAGCGTCCGCTTTCAATCCGCCAGTCCAGCTCCACATACATCCCGTTGTGAACGGTGACGTAACGCAGCCCGCGCCCGACCGTCGTGCCCGACCGCGTGACGATGTAGTGGATGTAGAGCCAGTTTTCGCCGTTCTCCTTCTGCCATTCCACATCCTGCGTGCGCAGACCCGTCGTCTCCCACAGACTGTTGCTCTCCGCGCGGCGGCGCAATGTGGTTTTCTGCGCGTCCGTCATCGCGTCAATTTCATAAATTTCCTGTGAAAGCTCGTCTTCGCGAATCAGCACCGCCAAATACTGCGTATAGTCCGCGTTGTATGCGCGGCTGAGCGTCCGCGTGTCCGTCAGCTCCTTCGCCACGTCGTCCGCATCCAGCCCCGCGTCCGCCAAAAGCGGCGCGTAGACCCCGCAGAGCTGGGGCGAAACCACCAGCCAGCTGTCCGGATAGTCAAACGCGACGTGCCCCTCGTCCATCACAACGGTCTGCGCGCCCGCCGCCGATGCGCCCATCGTCAGCAAAATGAAAATCAAAAATGAAAGAATACGTTTCATGTATTTTCTCCGTGCATTCTATCCGCAGTCTCAATTTTATCCGCCCTTTATCGCTGCGCGATAAAGAAAACGGGAGGTGCCGGAAGCTCAGGTTCCGACCGGGGTTTGGGGCAGCGCCCCAACCGTTTTTTCCCCCCTTACAGAATATGCACCAGCATGTTCCCGCCTTCGTCCGTTTCCAGCTTCAGCAGCTTTTCCCGCTCCAGCGCACGCAGCACATCCGAAAAGCGCCGCAGGCCGATCTGCCGCTCCGTGAAATCGGGATAATCCGCCTGCACGGCCGATTTGAGAATGGAGGGGTTCACCCGGTCAAAGCCGTCCTCCTTGTATTCCGACAGAATGCGCGCAAAGATACGCGCGTAATTCTCCCGCGTGATCTGCTCCCCAGCGGGCGTGTGCGGCTGATTGAGCGAAACAATCACGTTGAATTGTTCGCTTTCCACCGTAAACGCGCCAAACTGCTGGGAAAGCCGGGCAATCAGCTTGCCAAAGGTCGAAAAACCGACGCTCTTTTCGGAGAAATTCGGCCTTAAACGAAGCAGAACGCTCTTCACCTCGCTGGCCAGCATTTCGCCGCTGTCGCTCTCTTTCAGGATCGTCACAATCAGGTCGTTTACGTCCGAAAGCGTCAGCGCCTCGATCTCCTGCCCCTGCGCGCGCTCCTTGCCGCTGGCGACGCTTTCCAGGAACTGGAACTCGCTGCACGCGTTCATGAACACGCCGCTGGCCGCCTCGCTTCGGGAAATGCCGAGCACGAATTTGCCCATCGTTTTGAGCTTGCCGACGAGCGGCACGTAGTCGCTGTCGCCGGAAACGATGCAGAAACTGTCAATCAGCGAATTGGTATAGGCCACGTCCAGCGCATCGATGACCAGCTGAATATCGAGGCTGTTTTTCTGGTTGCGCCCGAACCGCAGCGACGGCACGACCGCAAACGTATTGGACAACAGAATCTCCTTGAGATCGGAATAACTGTCCGTATAACCGTAAACCTTGCCGATGAGGATATCGCCGCGGATTTTCACCCGCTCGATGACGTCCATCAGCATGCTTTTTTTGCCGCCGCAGTTTTCCAGATCGACAAACAGCGCGAAATGCGAAGCCATCAAACCATCCTTTCCAAATAAACGTCGGGAGAACGCCTGAGGTCCCGCCTCAAGCTCCTTTTTGCTCTCAATACGCCGACAAATCTCCGTTGACGAAATCGCTCATGTTGGAGGAGAGCTTCAAAATCCGTTTGAAAATTCTCTCGCTGTCCGTTTCGTCCGCAACGACGGGGCGGTAATCCGTCCCCTTATCCAGCGCGGTCAGGCGGATCGGCACGACGGTCAATTCCGGCGCGTCGCAATGATCCTCGTACACGGTGAACGTCACGCGCGCCAGATACGCGTCGCGGTCGTCGGGATCGACGTTGCCGCCGAACACGAGATTGCCCAGCGAATAGAGAATGTAGCTGTCCTGATAAGCCTCGATGCCTTGCACGATATGCGGATGCGTGCCCACAACGATATCCGCGCCCGCTTTGATCGCCGCGCGGCCGATGGTGCGCTGTTCCCCGGTGAAGTCGTCGCGGTATTCGCTGCCCCAGTGGAACGACGCGATCACAATCTGACAGCCCGCTTCACGGAGCGCTTTCACATCCGCGCTGATGTCCTTTTTGCCGTCCTTGTAGGGGAAGCAGTAGCCGGTCATGCCGACTTTCACGCCGTTCTTTTCAAAAATGCCCAGCTGTCCGCCGCCGGAAACGATAATCCCCGCCGCTTCCAGATTGGCAATGGTGTCCTCCTTGCCCTGCTGGCCATAGTCGAGCGTGTGGTTGTTGGCGACGTTCACCGCCTCCACGCTGCCCAGCGTCAGAATATCGGCGTATTCCGCCGGGCCTTTGAAGTTGTAGAGCTTCTGCTTTTTGCTCGTCTCATCGGTCAGCGTGCCCTCAAAGTTGATGAGCGTCAGGTCGTCCGTGGCAAACAGGGTTTGCAGACCGGAGAAAAACCAGCCGTAGCCCTTTTCCGCCGCGACGTTTTCAAAGCAGTCGTCCCGCTTGCGCAGATCATCCGTCGAGCCGAGCGTCGTATCGCCGCCCAACGTAACCGTAAAGGTCTTGGGCCATGTGTCCGCGTTCTGCTGTTCCTGCTGCTGCACATCCTGAGCCGCGGCCATCTCCGAAAGCGAAATGCCCGCGCCGTCTGTCTGCGCGTCTTCCTCCGCCTGCTGCGCGCCCTCGATCTTTTCGTATCGAATGTGCGGATTGGTCAGCGTATAATCCATCTCGCAAAGCCCCGTAGCCGCGAACGCCGTCATCAGCACGAAAGCGCCCCATACTGCCTTTTTCATCGGTTTGCTCCCTTCATTATACATATTTCTCTTTATTTTATCACAGTCATAAAACTGAATCAACTTGCGTTTTTCTCCCGTCCGTGCTATTCTTTTTTCTGAACCTTTCATTCTACGCGGGCGCACGAGACGCGCCCCTGCCATTTTTTCTCTCCTTTATCGCGAAGCGATAAAGATTCGGAAGGTGCAGGGAACTCAGTTCCCTGCCGGGGTTTGGGGCAGCGCCCCAAAGGAGTTATCATGTATACCACCCGCACCCGGCTGCGTAAACTCCTCGCCGCGCTCATCGCCGAGCGCGAGGATAGCCAGCTGCTCTATATTCCCCACGGCGAAAGCGGCATGCGCCGCATGATCGCCGCGCTGCTGGTCATGCGCCCGATCGTCGAAAACGACCCGCTGGCGGAACAAATCCGGTGGTTTAAAACCGATCAGCCGGAAAGCGCCTCCCCGATCAGCGTGCCGGAAAGCAGTTCCCGTTCCGCCCGGCGCTGATAGCGGCTGTCGATCAGCAGCAGCGCGCCGCGGTCACTCTCCGTGCGGATCAGCCGCCCCGCCGCCTGAATCACCCGAACCATGCCCGGCAGGGTCATGCAGAGAAAATACCCGTCCGCACCGCTTTCGTCGTGATAGCGCTGCATCGCGCGCACCCGCACGTCCGGCTGGGGCAGGCCCGTCGAAACGACGATTACGTTTTCCAGCCGCTCGCCGGCCAAATCGATGCCCTCCGCGAATGCGCCGCCTAAAACGGCCAGCAAAGCGACCTTTTTCTCCCGCTTTTCAAACGCGCCCAGCAGCGCGTTTTTTTCGTCCTCGGTCATCCCCCGCGCCTCGCGCATCAGCGCCGCGCCGGACATGTTCCGCGCCTCCAGCAGCGCGCCGACCTTCTCCAGATACGCATACGACGGAAAGAATACGATGGCGTTGCCGTCGTGTGCCGTCAGCTGCGCCTCAATCGCGTCGGCCACGAGCGGCGCGCTCGATTCCCGCGCGGCATAGCGCAGATCGACGGGCAGAATTCGCGCGTCCAGCTGGCTTTTGTCAAACGGCGAGGGCAAAGCCAGACACGCGTCCCCGTCCAGACTTCCGAGCATGCGTTTGGCGGCCTCAAACGGCGCGAGCGTCGCGGAAAAGAAGACCGCGCCGCGCGCTTTTTTCGTCTTTTCCAAAATGTCCTGCGCCGCACAGAGCAGAAACAATTCGATCCGCGCGGTTTTCTCTGCGCCTTCCGTCAGCACGGCGTATCGCTTATCCAGCCGTCCCGCTGCATACTGCCAGCAGGCCGCCAGCGAAAACGCATCCGAAGCGGGCGGCCCCGCGCCTTCGGCCAACGCGCTGCCTGCCGCGTCAAGCAGCCCTTCCATCGCCGCGTTCAGGTCTTCCGGCGGCTTTTCCAAACGCCCGGCGGCAAATTCTTCCGTCCGCGCCGCTTCTTCCAGCGCGCGCAGAGCCGCCGTCAGCGCCTTGTAAAGCGCGTGTTTCCGCCCAAGCGCCTGCCCCGCGTCCCGCCGAAGCCCGCGGAGCTGTTTTGTGCTCACCGCCGCCGACGCGTTATCCTGCACGCGCGGAGCAAGCTGATGCGCCTCGTCGATAAGCAGCGCCGCGCCGCCCTGCATCAGCGCGTCGATGGCGACAAACGGATCGAATACGTAGTTGTAGTCGCAGACGACCACGTCCGCCAGCTGCGCCAACGCCAGCGACAGCTCAAACGGGCAGAGCCTATGCGCTTGCGCCAGCGCGCCGATCTCGCCGCGCTCCCGATTTCCGCCGTCAAGCGCGCTTTCCAGCGCGTCCGGCAGGCGGTCGTAAAACCCTTTCGCATAGGGGCAGATCTCCGGGCGGCAGTCTCGTTTTTCCATCGGGCAGACCTTGTCCTTGGCGGCGATTTCAACCGCCAGCAGCTTTGCGCCGCGCGACTGCAAAACGGCCAGCGCGTCCATCGCGCTCTTTCGCCCCGTCGTCCGCGCCGTCAGCATCAGCACGCGGGCGCATTTGCCCTCGCCCAGCGCCAGCATGGCAGGATACAGCGCGGCCATCGTCTTGCCGATGCCCGTCGGCGCCTGGGCGAAGAGTCGTTTCTTCTCCCGAATGGCGACATACACGTTCGCGGCGAATTTTCTCTGCCCAGCGCGGTATCCGTCGTAGGGAAACGCCAGATCGCTCAGCGACGCATCCCGCGCCTGCCGCCGCGCCAACAGTTTTTTCGCCCATGCGCAGTAGGCCGCGCACAGCGTCTCAAATTCGGCTTGCAGCTGCGCGCTGTCCGCGTCCTCTTCATACAGACGAACGGACGCGCCGTTTTCATCCACATATAAAATGCGCAGACGGACGCCGGCCAAGCCCTCCTTTTGGCAGAGCATATAGCCATACATCGCCGCCTGCGCCCGATGTGCCGGGATGAGCAGGTTATCTTCCTTGCCCAGCTTGATTTCCTCCACAACCCGCACGCCGTCGGGGGCAAGCAGCAGCCCGTCCGCCCGGCCGGATACGCGCAGAGCGATTGCCCCCTGTTCATATTCCGCGCTCAGCGACTGTTCCGCCAGATAGGCCGTCTCGCTCTTCGCGCCCGCGCTCTGCCGGGCTTTATGCGCCGCCGCGCCCTCCCGCATGCGCCTGGCGGCAAAGGCTGCGGGAGAAAGATCGCTCTCGTGCAGGCTGAATTCCACCACCTGCCGGACGCTTGCGCGAACCGTGTTCATGCGCGTTTCCTCATCCGGCAAAGCGACCACGCCAGCAGCAGCGCGCCCAGAACGCTGATTCCCTGCATGACCAGCCACAGCGTCGGCGGCTGATACCAAACGTGGAGCACGCCTTCGCCGCCTTCCGGCGTGCCGTAGATCCGCAGCATGTTATTCGTGCCGCGCGCCACCGTATGCGTCTGTCCGTCCATCTCGGCGTGATAGCCTGGATAATAGAGCAGGGGAACCTCGATATACATGCTCACGCCCTCAGTTTTCACCGTCGCCGTGATTTCCGTTCCGCGCTTTTCATAGGCCAGAATCTCGCAGCTTCCCTCCGGGTTCGTGCGGATGTCGCCAACCTTGAGCGCCGTTTTTTCCGTGCCCAGATAGGTGTATTCAAACTGACTGATCCGCGTATCGGTATACGTCTCCTTTTGCAGCGGCGCGTCCTGCTGCACCATCGTCTGCATCGTGTAACCGGAAAAGACGACGCACAGCGCAATCAGCGCCGCCATGCCGAGCCTCGCGTCCTTCTCTTCCCGCAGATAGCCCCACGCCGCCGAAACGCTCAGCAGCGGCGCGGCGATGCTGACAAAGCGCCACGGGAACTGCATCTGCATGAAAAAAGTGGAAAACGGCTTTCTGAGCGAACAGAGGAACGTCCACGGGAAGAAATCCGTACACAGCGCCAGCGCCAGCGCGCCCAGAGCCAGCAGCGACAGTGACAATTTGTCGCTCTCGGTCTGAAACGCCCCGCGCCCCGCCGCATAGCGCCGCGCCAGCAGCAGCGCGCAGCCCAGCAGCAGCGCCAGTCCCGGCACCACGCCGATGGTATAGGCGAAATCCTCCGGCGCATCCGCCCCCGCGTCGCCCGCAAAGCCGACGAGGAAACTGCCCGGCACATGCACGTTTTCCGCCGCGTTGAGCACGACGCTCGTGCTGATGCCGTCCGCCGTATACTGCATCATCGGCACATAGAACCACAGGCCGCACAGCGCCGTCACACCCGCCGCCAGCAGGATGGCCAAAATCCGGCGCTTTCCGGCAAACAGCTTTTTGACGCTGAGCACAGCAGCCAGCGCGCAAAACGCCGCGCAGAACAGCGTGCTGAGCAGATGGCTCATGCACACGCCCGTCATGCCCAGCGCCAGCAGCGGCCAGCGTTTCTCGTCCCTTCGGAGCACCTCGTACAGTCCCAGCAGCACCATCGGGAAAAAGATCATCGCCAGACTTTCGCCCAGCGTCGCGCGTGTGTAGAGATTCACCAGCCGATAAATGCACAGCGTATAAAGCACGCTTGCGCCGACGGCGGCGCGGCGGCTGCGCATCAGGCTGCGCACGCACAGATAACAGGCCAGCGCCGTCGCCAGATTGATGCACGCCTCAAACACCCGCACGCTCGCGCTCAGCGATACGCCCAGATTGCGCAGCGCCGCCGGAAAATAGAGAAACAATTCGGGATAAAATTCCGGCGCGGCATAGCCGTAGCCCAGCAGGGTGGAGCTGTGAATGCGCACGGGGAACTGGCCGTTTCGCAAGCCGCTTGCAATGCCCTCGATTCGGTTCAGGTGAAACAGCAGATCATGGCCGTCATATACGCCGCGCCAGAGCAGCGGCATGCAGGCAAACGCCGCCGCGCAGACGAGGATCATTGCGTCCCGGCGGTTTTTGCGCCCGCGTTCGGTTTTATCCCATGAGAGCGCGAGCAGCACGGTCAGCACCGCGCCGACAAGCGCCGCATACGCGCACAGATCCGCAGAAAACACGCCTGCGCCAGCCTTATGCACCGTCACGCCGACGATATCCTCCGGGTTTTCGCTCGCCAGATAAAGATCCGGCGTGGAATCGGTCAGGTTAAAGCCGAAACTCAGCTGCTCAAACCTGCCGTTCTCCTCCTCCATTTCTTCGTGGACTTCGCCGTTTTCAATGAACGCCTGATATCCGGCGGAAACCACGCGCACATCCGCCTTCGCCGCGCCGTCGTAGTCCACCGTCACCTCATAGCGGCCCCACGTCAGGTTCAGGCCGCCGTCTTCGTTCTGCGCCTGGCGAAACGGCTCGACGGAATCTTCATCCGTTCCCCAGAGGTTGGCATCCGTGCGCGCCTGCGCGGCCTGCTGTTCCAGCGCCATCGCCGCGTCGGCCTGTGTCTGCCGCGCGTCGGCTTCTTCGCTGGAGATCACAATCTGCCCCAGCTCGTCGCCCTCATAACGCCACGTGTATTCATTTCGATCCGTATAAATGAAGACCAGAGCGATCAGCGCCAGCCAAAGCCCGGCCACGCTCAGCCATTTCTTTTCCATCTCGTCAAACCTCCGAAAGGCCCTATCGCATAAAGCCCCATGATGTTGTTATGATACCATGAACAGGCGCATAAAGCAAGAAGCGCCGCCCGCTTCTCAGCGGACGGCGCTCCCATTCATTTTTTACGCGTTCGGGTCAACCGGAGGACGGCGGCGGCGGCGCGGCGCTTCACCCGTGGAAGCGGTCGGCGTTTCGGCTGTCGTCGGCGCGTCCGGCGCTTTCGGTGCGCTCGGCATCGTCGGCGCGTCCGGCGCTTTCGGTGCGCTCGGCATCGTCGGCGCGACTGGCGCTTTCGGCTCGTTCGGCATCGTCGGCGCGACTGGCGCTTTCGGTGCGCTCGGCATCGTCGGCGCGACTGGCGCTTTCGGCTCGCTCGGCATCGTCGGCGCGTCCGACTCCTTCGGCATATACGGATTGACCGTGCTGCGAACGTTCGGCTGCTGAGCCGCCGTATTCTTCATGTAGCTCGGCACCTGGCCCGACGGGCTTTGCGGCGCGCGCGGGGTCTGCGGCTGAGCGTAACGGCTGCGCTGGCGCTCCAGCTGCTCGGCGCGCAGATCGTCCTCTTCGTCTTCATCCTCGTCGGCTTCTTCTTCCTCGGCCTCTTCGGTCTTGCGGCGGTAGACATACACGCCGTAGACCGCAGCGGCGACGACGATCAGCAGACCGCCGATGATGAACGGCAGGATGCCCAGTCCGCCCTCTTCCTTGACGGGTTCGGCGGTCGGCATGGGCTGCGCAGTCGGCTCGATCGTCGCGCCCGTGTCGTAGGTCACGCCGTAGTTGGCGTAGGACGCGCCGAAGTCAGAGGCAAACTCCACGATATATTCGCCCGGCTTCGGCAGGGTGACGTCCATCTTAAAGTGTCCCGCGCTGTCCGCCACGGCCTGACCGACCGTCCTGCGGCTGGTCTGCAACGCGTTTTCCGCAATCGCGGAAGCGACAAAGCCCAGCTGCTGCGGCGTGGCCGTCGGCTCAACCTGAATCTCCACCGTCGCCGTTACGATGCTCGACGCGGTGGCCGTGCCGTAAACGGTGAACTTGCCCGTTTCGCTGACGGCAGGCACGTTGCTGACCGTCAGGCTGCCCGCGCTGCTCAGCAGCGCCGCCGGGTTGGCGACGGGTTCCGGGGTCGGCGTAGCGTTCGGATCGGGCGTGGTCGTCGCATAGCTCGGCATCGCCGTGCCCGTGCCGCTGGACCAGCTGTTATCGGTGGGCAGCAGGTCTTTCAGCGGCGTGCCGTTGATGGTGACGCTGGTGTTGTTATTCTTATTCGGTGTCGTAGACGGGCCGCTGTGATTTCCATTCGGAACGGGCGTGGCGCTCGCGGCTTCGGCGAGATACCGCTGAAGTTCCGCGATCGTCAGCATCTGGCACATGTCGCTGCGGACATAGCCGTCCGTGCCGTTGTAGTTGACCTGATACCAGGTATACGTGCCGTCGTATTCCGTGCCCGTAACCAGCAGCAGCGTGTTGACGGCGATGCGGCCCAGCGACGTGCCGGAGGCGGACGGCGTGCGGCGCAGATTGACCGCGTCCTTAATCAGCTTGGCATAGGCGCTGGTCGCGTTCGGGCCGAGCGGTTCAGGCGTGGCCTGCGGCATCGGGGTCGGGGTGGCCTGCGCGGCTTCCAGTGCGGCAAGGTATTCCGCCGTCTCCTGCTCGCCCATCACGCGGACGAGGTCGGCGCGCACAAAGCCCCACTGGCCGCTGTACTGCACCAGATACCAGGTCATGCCGTCCTCGGCATACTGGCTCTGGAAGATATACACGACCGCTTCTTTGTTCAGGATGTTTTGCAGATACGCCTGATTGCTTGGGTTGCCGCGCAGCGGCGTGCCGTCGCTGATGACGCGGGCATACAGGCTCAGCTGCACGGGCGCAGGCGTAGCCGTCGGAACAGCCGTCGGTTCCGCCGTGATTTCCGGCGTTTCCGTCGGAATCGGCGTGGCCGTTACCTCCGGCGTCGCCGTCGGGGTCGGCGTAGCGGTGACTTCCGGCGTAGCTGTCGGCGTCGGAACAGCCGTCGTTTCCGCCGTGATTTCCGGCATTTCCGTCGGGGTCGGCGTAGCGGTGACTTCCGGCATGGCTGTCGGCGTCGGAACAGCCGTCGTTTCCGCCGTGATTTCCGGCATTTCCGTCGGAATCGGCGTGGCCGTTATCTCCGGCGTCGCCGTCGGGGTCGGCGTAGCGGTGACTTCCGGCGTGGCTGTCGGCGTCGGCGTGGGTTCGGGGGTATCGGTCGGGATCGGCGTCGGAACGGCCGTCGGATCGGGGCGCGTCTCCGGGTCATCAATGGAATCGATGTATTCCGCTTCCTCATCAACGCCCATCAGCTTGACGTATTCCGTCATCATGTAGCCGTCTTTGCTGTTGGCGCGCACATAGCACCAGTCGCCCTCGCGCTGCATGACCCAAATCACCGTACCGGCGGAAAGGCGGGTGATCTCCTTGCCGTTTTTGTTGGCCTGCTCACGAAGCGCAACCTGTCTGCCCGTGTTGTAGCCGTAGTGATACACGTCGCCCTCGGTCAGTTCCTGCGGAACAGGTTCCGGCGTGGGGTCGGGGGTCGGTTCTTCGGTCGGTTCGGGCGTCGGGGTTTCAATCGGCGCAATGGTCGGTTCCGGGGTCTTGACCGCGTCCATGGCCTCCTGTTCGGAGACGACGCGCACGTTATACGCCTCGGTATAGCCCGCGTCGCCGTTGTTCAGGTTCTCCACCAGATACCAGATCTGGTCGTTCGCGCCCGTTTCCTGCCCGCTGATGCGCACCGGAGTCGGATTGTTGATCTGTTTGAGCGCGCCAGTCTGGGGAATTGCGCCGTCCGGCGTATCACGAAGCAGAATCGTCGCCGCCGTATCGACGGTGATGCCGTAGGCCGGGAAGGTCATCTGCTCCGGCGCGGGCTTCGGGGTCTCCTCGCCCGTCGGGGTCTGCGTCTCTTCGCCCGTCGGGGTCTGCGTCTCTTCGCCCGTCGGGGTCTGCGTCTCCTCTCCCGCCGGGGTCTGCGTCTCTTCGCTCGGCGGGGTTGTCTGGCCGGCGTTGATCTCATCAATGCGCTTGAGCGCGTCCGCTTCGGAAATCTGCGTCAGCAGATAATCGCGCATATAGCCGCGGTTGCCGTCGCGAACGACGGTCACATCATACCAGAGGCCGTCATCCGACACGCTGTTGACAATCACCAGCTCGTCGTTTTGATAGGTCTGGATGAGATTCGCATTTGTGCTCTGCGCGTCGCGCAGGTTGTTGGTCTTGTTGCCCTTCTGGTTGTTCGTAACGGCGTAAACCACCGTCGGCTGCTCGGGCTGCTCCGGCTGCTCGGGCTGCTCCGGCTCACTCGGCTGCTCGGGCTGCTCCGGCTGCTCGGGCTGCTCCGGCTGCTCCGGCTGCTCCGGCTGCTCCGGCTGTTCCGGCTGTTCCGGCTGTTCCGGCTGCTCCGGCTGTTCCGGCTGCTCCGGCTGTTCCGGCTGTTCCGGCTCGGTCGGCTGATTCGCATCGATCTGCGCCATCAGCGCCCGCGCTGTTTCCTCGTCCACCGCCGTCATCTGGTTTGCGATGACGTAGAACTCGGCCTTTGTCCGGTAATCCGTTCCGAAATACCACAGCACGCCCGCGTCATCCGTCGTGTAACCCGTAACCGTCAGCACGTCGGCGGCGTTCGGAGTGTCCGCCACGTCCCACGTGTTGGCGCTGTTGAACCACATCGCGCCTTCGCCCGCCGCGATCACATATGCCGGGATTTCCGGCTCGCTCGGCTGTTCGGGTTGCTCCGGCTGTTCCGGCTGCTCCGGCTGCTCTGGCTGTTCCGGTTGCTCCGGCTGTTCCGGCTGCTCCGGCTGCTCCGGCTGCTCTGGCTGTTCCGGCTGCTCCGGCTGCTCCGGCTGTTCCGGCTGTTCCGGCTGCTCCGGCTGTTCCGGTTGCTCCGGCTGCTCCGGCTGTTCCGGCTGCTCGGGCTGTTCCGGCTGCTCCGGCTCCACCGGCGCGGGCGTCTCAAAGCCATACTGCGAAAGTACCGCGTCGGCCTCTTCGCCGTCCATCGGCGCGGCAGACTCGGCGGGCAGAATGGTCAGACTGCCGCCGGGAATCATATCGCTCACGACATCCAGCCGCTCATCAATCGCGCCCGCAAAGCCGACATCCGAAAGCGGCAGCTCGGCATACAGCTCACCCGTTTCGCTCGTCAGCTGAAGCTGAGCGGTCGCCAGCAGGGCGATTTCATCGTCGCTGAGCATGCTTTCGTCCACCCAGTAAACGGTGTCGCCCATCGTGCTCGTCACGGGCGTAACCGGCAGAAAACTGAGCGTGCCGTTCGGCAGCGTGACGGCAATCTGCACCGTCAGCAACACGCCTTCCGGCGTGAACAGCTCCTGCGCGCTGGCCAGCGGCATGGCCATCACCAAAATGGCGCAGAGCGCAAAGGCCGTCAGCCTGCGGATGATTTTTTTCATCGTGTATCCTCCTTTTATAGGTGAACCAGGGGCTTGCGCCCATGAATCGCTGTGTATGTTCCTCATTTTAAGGCGGGAAGCGCCGACTGTCAACCTCGCGGGCCGTTTTGGCATGGATTCACAGCGCCTTCCTGCGTATAAAACGAATGAAAAGCAGGGATTCTTCCCCGGTTCAGAGAATTATCTTCCGAAATTCATTTCATATGGATGCGAGGAGGTTTTTTGATATGACTTCAATCGATACGACCCATGACGACGTGCTGCGCGAAGTGCCCTTTGCCAAAGAAGATATCTACAACGGCAGAATTCTGCACGTGGAAAAGTGGAAGGTCACCTGCCCCAACGGGCGCGAAGCGGCGCGTGAGATCGTCGTTCACAAGGGCGCGGCGGCGGTCGTGCCTGTGTTTGAAAACGGCGACACGCTGCTCGTGCGTCAGCACCGCGTAGCCGTCGATCGCGTGACGCTGGAAATCCCGGCGGGCAAGCTGGACAGCGTCGGCGAAGACCCGCTCGACTGCGCCGTCCGCGAACTGCGGGAAGAAACGGGCCTTGCCGCCGAGCGCATGACCCACCTGACCACGATTCTGACCACGCCGGGCTTCTGCACGGAAAAAATCGCCATCTATCTGGCGCAGGGGCTTTCCCAGGGGGAAACCCATCCGGACGAAGACGAGTTTCTGGGCCTCATCCGCATGCCGCTGGAAGAAGCGTTTGAGCGGGTCATGCGCGGCGAAATCCACGACAGCAAGACGATCTGCGGCCTGATGATGGCGCGTGAAGCCGTCGCCCGCCGGAAGCTGTGAGACCGCTGACCCATTGGCGCATCCGCGCGGCGCGCCTGCCCGAACGATTGACGGAGGACACGTTGTTTGACGCCTCTTTCCGCCTGCCCGGCGCAGACGCGTTGAGCGCTTTTGCCGACCTGCTGGGCGGCGCGCCGGACGAGGACTGCGGCAGCGCGCCGGACATGCAGGAGGCCGATTTCACCCTGCCCGCCGCAATTCCCGCCGACGTAAGCGGCACGGTTGAACTGGCGGTTGAATTGGATTTCGGCACGCTCTGCGCCGACGACGCAGAATTGACGCTTGAACTGGTGCGCGGCAAAGGCCGCGTGCTGGCGGACGACATGCCGCTCTGCGCGTTTCAAAATCCGAAAGACGGCTTTCTGCGCGTGCCGCTCACCCGCGCGCTGCACGCGGGGCGAAAGCAGACGATCCGCCTGTGCTTTGACGCGTCCCGCCCGGCGGGCGTGCTCGGCCCGGTCAATCTACGTCTGACGACGCGCGCCCGTCTGCGCGACGTCGTGCTTCTGCCCGACGCGGCGGCCCGTACCGTCCGGCTCCGCGCGACGCTCGCCGCGATGGAGACGGGGCGCTATGTGCTCCGCGCGCGCACCGCCTGCAAAGGCGATGTTCTGCCCATGCATGATCTGCCCGTATCGCTGGCGGCCGGCGAACCGCAGACCGTGGAGATGACCCTGCCTCTGCCCGCAAATCCGTTTATGGCCGGACAGGCGGCGGACGGCCCATCCCTCCGCGTTCAGCTGTTTACACAGGGCCGTCACGGCGCGCTCTGCGACGAAACGACGCTGCTCTGCGGCTTTGGCGGCCAACCCGCCTCTTACGATATGCCGCTCCTCCCCTCGGAATGCCTCGACCCCGACGCGCTGCTGGCGCGCATCGGGCGCATGCGCCTGTTCGGCGTTCGGCTTGACGCGCCCGCGCCGGAGTGTTTCTATCGCACAATGACGCTCGCGGGCGTTTCCGTGCTGCATCCCTTCGCGACGGAAGCCATGCGGGAGCGGCTGGCCCGCCACGCGTGCGTATCCTTCGGCGATGCGCCCCTCGCCCGCATGCGCAATCTGCCTGCGCTGGATGCGTGGCTGCTCTGCGGCCTGACCTCCTGCCCGCGCACCCCGCCCGCAGACGCGACGCCCGCCGAACTGCTTTTTGAAGCGGCGGGCCGCGAGCTGGACACGCAAAGTCCGAACATCGCCGCCGTGCTGCTGTGGCTCCGCGCTGTCCGCGTGCGGCTGCTGGCCGAAGCCGCGCGGCAAAACCGCTTTTCGGGCGCGCTCTGCCCGCCCGGCGTCTGGCAGGACGAGGATGTTTTCGCCGCCCTGCAAACCGCGCTTGCGCCGACGCACGTCGGCGCTCTGCCCCTGTGCGGCGCGTGGTTCGCGGGCTCCAAATTCAGCGCAAGCATTCACGCGTTCGTCGATGAACGCGATGCGGGCGACAACCTCATTGCCCGCGCCTGGCTTGAGAACGACGACGGCGAACGCCTCGCGGCGCTCAAGCGCCCCTGCCCGCCGCGCGGCGGGGAAATCGGCCTCCTGACCTGCATTCTGCCCAGCGAAGCCTGTGTGCTGACCCTGTGCGTCCGTTTATCTAAAGGCGGCGAAATCATTGAGCAAAGCCAGATTCCCGTCTACGTCGGCGTAAAAGGCATGCTGGAAGCGGCGTTTTAAGTGTCAAACAAATGGACGCGCTTTTCGCGCGTCCATTCATTTTTTCGATTAAAGCAGTCCCTCAAATAACCGTTTTCCCGAAACCGCATCGTAAACAGCCAAGCAGAAGTCGATGTCTCCCTTTCCTGCTGTCTGAACGCGCCACACAGGGCAAAGCTCATAGCTGGCCTTCGCTCCCGTTCCGTGCCGAATGCACAGATTCATCAGGCGCATTTCAAATTCCTCCGAATCGCTCGCGTACGTATTGTTTTTCAAATCTTCACGAGCGATTGCTTGAATAGCCGATTCGGGAAGCGCATCTGCGTTCCGAATGCCACTCAAATCAAATGCGTAAGCGAAATCCAGAAAAACGAGTCCTTCTTTAGACAGTACAAGACAGGCCTTAACGGGAATAATCGAATCGGATGAATCCACAGAGCCATGTATACCCCGCGCATCCTCCTCTGTGCAGACGGGAACACCGCCGATATTCAGCCGCATTTCCATATAATACAACCCGTTTTCAGCTTCACTCGGCAATTCCTGATAGAAATATCGCCACACGCTCCTTTCCCGATACAGCGTTTGATGGATTCTTTTAAGCTGCTTGCCCGTATACCCGTACAGGCCGACCACCTCGACCCCGCAAATTTCGGATTGAATCAGCGATTTCATCAGCCCAAGTGCCGCTTGCTCCGCTTCATCTCTGCTTAAATCATCCAGCTCTGCGATATATGCCGCTTCGCCCTCCTGCCTGACCTGCCCCTCCCTTTCGGTTGCGCGTGCAGGATAAGAGGTTAGTTCAAAAAGCTGATTAGCCGAATCATTAAGCTTATACAAAATTCTGCCCGATGAAAGATACAGGTTTTCGCCTTTTTCGTTTAAAATACTAACGCTGTCCTCGCCTTTTGAAACGCTTTTTTTCGTTTCAGGATATCGCGACAATTTGGTATAGGCTTCTTTCCACGCATATTGAGTATAATGGATGGCGCCAACATAAACGGCTTGATTTTCGGGTTCAGGCCCCGGCATTTCGCCGGAAATTACGCCTTCGCTCTGCTCGGTATTTGCCGCTCTTCCCATCTCGGACACAAATCCTTCGATACTTTGCCAAACAGCAGGTTCTTCTGCTAAGACCGATGATTCGTCTGTTTCATCCGGCTGTTCTCCCTTTTTCCTTACGCCGACCAGAACCGCCAATCCAACAGCAACTAATATAGCAAGTACCCAACAGGCTTTGCGCCATCCGTTCATGCTCATTCCTCCTTCTTCATCCGAATTTCATGCGTATCAAACCGCCGCTTTCCCCAGCACTCATACGCGCGGAGGGTGTAGCAGTCGGCCTTTTCGCTGAGCGACAGCGTGCCGATCTGCCGGAAATGCGTGTCGTCCACGGGCTCGACCGATACCACGCCGGAAACCCCCTCTTTCAGCCGCTGGTCATACGGCTGTTCTTCCCTGCTGTTCGGGTCGATGAATTCAAACCAGAGGCCGTCGTCCGTCTGCGCAAATTTTTCAGCGTCCACAACGGTGTATTCGATGGCATAATCCATTGCCAGCGGCTTGGTCGTCACCGTCACCCGATCAACCCGAACGCCGATGCTCTCGTATTCGACAGGCTCGACGCTGACGATCGTTTCCTCATCATCTACGGCGGATGCTTTCGCCGTGAAATGGAACTTCAATTCCGCCATCGGTTTCTGGTTCAGGTTCATCCTGCCGTCTTTTTCCTCATACTTGAACGCCCGGACGGACACCGTGATTTCGCGTTCCGCCTTTTCCTGTTCAAACACGAGGGATTCGTAAAACGTCAGCGTTCCGTCGTCCTGCAAATGGACTTCGCAGGACGTATTCTTCTCGTCGTCTTCGTCATAGACAAAGGCCGCGATATCGTATGCGTCCGTATAGCCTTCCTCTCGATAGACCTCCAGAATGGATCGGTCGTCCGTCTCGCTTTCATCGTGTCTCAGCCACGCCCATTTTTCCTCGTCGTCCAAGCCGTAATCAAGACCCGTAAGCAGCGGCTTTTCGCCGTCCATGTTGATATCCACCGTCGCCCACAGCCTGTGGCCGTCGTAAACGACTTCTCGCACCACGGCATGCAGACCGTCCCGCTCGTCCGACGCAATATCCGTCTGCACATAGTCGCCGGCGTTTTCGGGAAGCGTCGCTTCCGGATAACTGAGAAAATCGAGCACACCCTTGCGGTTGGCCACCGCCAGCGCGACGGCCACAATCAACACGCCGACCAGCGCAAACGCCAGCGCCGCGGAAAATTTACGTTTCATTTTCGGTCTCCTTTCCTCGCTGCCGCGCATCGCGCAAAGCGCCCTGGCGCGCAGCGCCGGGGAGAGGCGCACGGCGTTCATCGACTCGCGCAGCGCATCCGAAATTTGGCTTTCCTTCATGCGTCCTTTCCCCCTTCCATGTCAATCTTCAGCATCGCCCTCGCGCGGCGCAGCCGACTGGATACGGAAGCCGTCGGCATATGCAGCGCTTCGGCGATTTCTCGAATTTTCATCTGTTTATAGTAAAAGAGCACGATGATTTCGCGGTATTTGCCCGGCAGGGCCAGCACGGAAGCGGTCAGCTCCCGCAGATGCCCGTCCTCCTGCCCGGCCAGCTCCGGCATGACCTCCAGCGGCACGCTGCTTTTGCGCATCCGCATCCAGCCACTTCGGAGCATATCGCGGCAGGTATTCACCGCGATGTGGAACAGCCACGTCTTTGCGCCGCTCTCCCCGCGAAAATCCGGCAGTGCGCGCCACGCCTTCACCATCGTTTCCTGAAACGCGTCCTCGGCAAGCTGTCTGTCGCCTAAATAGAGCAGGCACAGCCGAAGCAGCTCGTCGCCGTAGGCGTCGATCAGCGCTTCCGCCGTCCACGCCTGCTTGGGGCTAATCAAAGGGAATCCCTCTCTTTCTTCGCCCGACGCGTCCGCCGAACGGTTTTCCTGTGTTTCATCTGTATAGACGGCAGGAAAGGGGCGTTTTGTTGCACGAGAAAAAAATAAACCGCCTCGCAGCTAGCCTCTGCTTGGCGGTTTTGTCGGGCTTTTAGCCTGACTCAATTTGTCTGCATTTTAGCATCTTTCCGACCGCCCGTCAAGGAGCGGCTTTTGTTTTTACAGCTCAATTTCTGCCTCTTCGCCCAGCTTCACCGCGCCGCCCATCTCAATCTGCGCGGCGCGCCCCGCCCGCATGGCGACGCGGGCTTCAAGCCGCCCGCCCGGCTCATCAAAGGCAAAGGCGTGCATGCCGTCCGCAAGATTTTGCGCCAGATACCACGCCAGCGCAACCGTGCCGGAGCCGCAGCTGCTCTCCCACACGCGCGTGCCCGTCGCGGCAACCTCGACCAGCGGGGTCATTTTTCCGCCCTGCACAAACAAAACGCCCCGCGCGTCCTGCTTCGGCATGGCCGCCAGCACGCGTTCCGCCGCTTCGGGCGACGGCGCGGCATCCAGCAGAAGCGCATGGTCGATGCCCTCCATGCGCACCAGCGGGATTTTCTGTTTATTCACTGAAATCCATTCAAGCGCATACGGCAGAGGCATTTGCGCATAAGCGCGGTTCTGCCGCAAATCGACTGCCACGGGCACGGGTTCCCGCGCGCCGCTGACCGATACGGCGAGCCGCGTTTCGCCCCGCCCGCGCACCTTAGCCGCGTAGCAGGCAAACGCGCGCGTCGCGTTGCCGCAGAACTCGCCGCCCATCATGCAAAGCGTTGGCAAATCGCCCGTCAGAGACGTCTCATCCGCAAAACCGACCTGTTCAAATCCTTCTGGACAGCGCGCCATCATCTCCGCAGCGATTTTCGCGCGATCTTGAGCCGCAACGGGCGAAAGAACGATGGCAGTCAAGTTGCCGGCTGGATCGGCAGGGATATAGCGGATCATCATGGCGGGATTCCCCTTCTTTTGCTTTAACGTTGTAAAGCATTATAGCGCATTTGAGACGTTTTGGCAATTCTTTTTGCGGTCTGTCGTGCGCCGCAGTCCGTCGATTAAATCGGCAGATAGACCGCCGCGTAAAGAGACACTTTCCCTTCGCTTGTCTCCGACGCGAGATGCAGGCCGAACAGCTCGCCGTCCACGCGCACCGCATGCCCCGCCTTCTGCGCGCACGCAAGGATTTCCGGCACGGCCTCGTCGTCCCACGGCTGGCAGGCAAAGCGGTGAATCACCCGCACGCACCGCGCCGACGGCAGGCCCGCCGTATGTTCCAGCGGCAGAGCCCACGCCGCACAGGCCGCTTCATCCGCGCACAGGCGGAAGTGCTTTTCGCTCTTCGGCGCAAGCGCGCGGGCAAAGCTGATGCGCGTATCCGGCATGGCGGCGATAAAAGCATCCAGCGAACGTCGGCTCTCCATGTCCGCCGCGCTCAGCTCGCTGAGCGACGGTCTGAGCAGCCGAAGCGGCGGCCTGTCGCAGATTGCCGGCTCATCCAGATGCGCCTGCGCATAAGCCAGCCGCTTCTCAAAAGCATCCAGCGCGTCCGCCCGTCTGCGCAGCAGCTCGCTCTGCTTGAGCAGCGCCTCCCGCTGGGCGAGAATCTGTTCCCGCAGGCCGGAAAGGTGGTCGTCTTTAAAATGGGTCACAATATCCTGCACGGAAAAATCCGCCTGCCGGTATTTCTTGAACGAGAGCAGCAGAATCAGCTGATCTTCGTCGTAATACCGCGTGCCGTTTTCGCTCTTTTTCGGGGTGACCACGCCTTCCTGTTCATAAAAGCGCAGCGCCTGCGTGGTCAGCCCCAGCAGCCGCGCAACCTCGCCGATTTTACAAAACGTCATGGTTTCCGCCCCTCCCCGCGTTCCCGAATATGCAGCGCCGCCGCACGCAGCAAAAGCGCAATCGCCGCGCCGACGGTGTCGATCATCACATCGACGGGGCTTGGGCCTCGCCCGTTGGAAAAACACTGATGAAATTCATCGCTGGCCGCATAGGCCGCGCAGACGATCAGCGCCGTCCGCGCCGGATGCTTTGCGCCGCTCACGGAAAGCGCGTGCGCCCACAGCCAGAAGAGCACCGCATATTCCCCCATGTGCGCGCATTTGCGCACGACCAGCTCCAGCGCATCCACGGGAATCCCCCCCGCCGTCTGCGCGCCAAACACAAAGGTCAGCGCCTTTTCAATCATCTCGGTGACAAAGCCGCTCTGCTCGCCGGAAACGTCGCCCGGCATGGCGGACATCATAAAAATAAAAACCATCCAAGCCGCGCACCGCGCCCACGCCGCAAATTTTCTCATACGTAAACCCCTTTTCATTCATCCGTTCGGCTTCATGATAGCACAGAGCAGCGAAAAAAGGAAGAATCCAAGGCCCATCCACCCCGTCCGCAAGCCAAAATTGGCAAAAAATGCTTGAGTTTTCATCGCCTTCTGGTATAATGAAAGAAGAAAAATGGCAACGTGCCCGTTTGTGGCGCGGAAAACCGAATTATCGGAGGGCATACCATGAAAAAAAGATGGATCGCGGCGCTCGCTCTGACGGGCCTGCTTCTGACTACGGGCGCTTATGCGGAGAGCACGCCGGAAGCGGCGGCTGCCCCCGTTCAGGCCGAAACGACAGCTGAGCCGCAGCATAACCTGACGGTCACGACCAAATACCGCTATTTCATCAGCCAGTACCGCTACATCCGCGAGCGCAAAGTCTCGTATTTCGATAACGTGTACGCCTACAACCACGGCGAATACAGCCTGACGCCGTTTGACAGCACCGTGCCGGAAGAATACTTCGTCACCGACGAAGGCGGCACGCTAGCCATCGCGCCCATCGTGCTGGATATCACCGACGCCATGCGCGAGCGTCTCTACGGCGCGGACGTGGGCGAAACCGCGCTCTACTACGGCCAGTACTGCGAGCGCGAAAAGGATCGCAAGGGCGTTTGGGGCTACACCGGCATTCACGAGGGCATTGACTTTGTGAACGTCAAGGGCGCGCCGCTGTACGCGATTCTGGGCGGCGAAGTGACACGCGGCGCGGACAAGAACGGCACCGTCGCCATCTACAACGCCGAATATGACGTCACCCTGCTCTATCTGCACTGCGAAAACAGCATCGTCCGCCGCGGCGACACCGTCGAAGCGGGCGACATGATTGCCAAAGAAGGCAAAACCAACATCAGCGGCGGCGCAAACACCCATTACACCCACGTGGAACTGCGCAAGGGCCGCCACACCTCTTCCAGCCCGTACCGCGACACGGTGCTGACCAGCGACTGCCCCTATGCCGTGATGCAGCAGGCGCTCGGCGTGATGGAATCCGGCCGTCAGCCGGTCACCGCCGCCGCCGTGCAGCAGGCGCAGCGCATGCGCGAAGAGGCCGAAGCAAAGGCCAAAGCTGAAGCGGAAGCCGCGCAGAAGGCCGCCGAGGAAGAAGCCAAAGCGCAGGCCGAGGCTGAACAGAACGCCGATATCACGCTGGTTGACGCCCTGCCGGGCACGACCGCCGGTTATGGTTTCGGCGATGCGACGGCCACGCCGGAAGCGACAGCTACCCCTGTGCCGGAAGCCACGCTGCCGCCGACCAACCCCTGAGCGGCCCCAACGACGTGATTTAGAGACAACGTTCATATCGTAAACAAAAGGCCCGCAAAGACGCGACAGCGACGAGAGGGCCTTTTTCTGTATCGTAAGGAGGGATGCTGCTTGGTTCGCGTTCTGCGCTATCCCTATCTGACCGGCCTGACCTGTCTGTGCGCCGTTTCGTGCGCCGTCGCCCGCGATCTCTGCGTAGGCGCAGGGCTGCTTGGCTGGGCGCGTGTGCTGCTCATCTGCACGTTCGTGCTGCTCGGCCTGTGCTTTTCGCTGCTCTCCTGCCGCTTTTTTGTGGATGAGCTGGGCGTGGGCGTGGGTTTTCTGCTGCGCGTCCGCCGCACGGCATGGCACGAGCTGGCCTCTGTCGGCGTACTCAGCTGCAACAGCCGCCGCACTTATCTCTACGGCCTGTATACGCATTCGACCGGTTTTCTGGAACTGCTGCACCGCGCGCCGGGCTGCGGAAGCTGGGGGTTCGTCGTGCCGACCAGCAGAAGGCTGGTCAGCGCGGTGCTCGATCTCTGCCCGGAGGAAATCGACTTCACGCCCGCGCCGCGCAAACACCCCGTCAATCCCCTTCGCCCGCTCTGGCATCAGGCGGCGATGTATATGCTGCTGCTCATTCCCGGCAGCGCGCTGGCGTTTTTCACCGGCGCCATGATGCTTGTCCGCGCCAGCGAAATGGCCTCAGCCCTTTCCGTCGTCGGACTGACGCTGGCGGCCTGCGGCATGTTCGCGGCGGGGCTTTTCCTGCTCTATCGCGCGCTCGTCGCCGTAACCACCTGTCCATGGATCAGCGAAGAAGGCGTCCGCGCGGGCATCGGCGTCTACATGCCGTGGGAAGACGTGCATTTCGGCTATGTTCACCGCCGCGCACAGGTCAGCGGCATGTTTCTGCTCTCCCAGCCGCTTGAAAAGGCGGGCAAACACGGAGAACAGGCGGTTTACTGTCTCTCTTTGCCGGATACATCCACCCTGCTGCTGGCGTATCTGACGTATTGCCCATATGCCGAGAAGGGGATCAGCGTGTAAGCTTCACCCCAGCGCCACGTCAAGCACCATCATAAGCCCAAAGCCCAGCGCAAAGCAGATTGTGCCGATATTGGAGTGTCTGCCCTGCGACATTTCGGGAATCAGTTCTTCGACAACGACATAGAGCATTGCGCCCGCGGCAAAGCTGAGCAGATACGGCAGAGCGGGCACAATCATTCTCGCGGCGAGAACGGTCAGCACCGCGCCGATGGGTTCAACGATGCCGGAAAGCACGCCGTCGGCGAATGCGCGTCCCTTGCCCATGCCTTCCGCGTGGAGCGGCATGGAGATGATCGCGCCCTCCGGAAAGTTTTGAATGGCGATGCCCAGCGACAATGCCAGCGCGCCCGCCGCCGTGATCTGCGCCTGACCGGAGAGATAACCCGCATAGACCACGCCGACGGCCATGCCTTCCGGAATGTTGTGCAACGTGACGGCGAGTACCATCATGGTTGTGCGCGCCAGCTGGCTCTCCGGGCCTTCGGCCTCGCTGCTGTTTTGATGCAGATGAGGAATGACATGGTCGAGCAGCAGCAAAAACAGCATGCCGACGTAAAAGCCGACGACGGCGGGCACAAACGCAAATTTGCCCATGCCCACGGACTGCTCGATGGCCGGAATCAGCAGGCTCCACACCGACGCGGCGACCATCACGCCTGCGGCAAAGCCCGTCAGCGCGCGCTGCACTGTGTCGCTGAGCGTCTTTTTCATGAAGAACACGCAAGCCGCGCCGAGCGACGTGCCCAGAAACGGAATCAAAATGCCATAAAATGCTTCCCGCATAGATGCCTCCTAAAAGTTAGTTAGCTAAAACTAATTGATGAGCATATTGTACATCATCCGGACAGAAACGTCAATTCATATCGATTCGGACAAAACAAAGAAAAAGCTATCCGCTCCCGGTTTGGAGGGGATAGCTGAAAATCAGGCGATAAAAAGATTCTTTTCCTTATCAGGATGCAGATAACGGTCAAAGGTGAGCACGTATTGCGTGGTTTGCATTTGATGCAGCCGGGTTATGATCTGCTCATGTTCGTTCAGGTTATGGGAGACGTGCGGATTGGCAAGCCATCTCCTCATGGCCGTCAGGTCGGTGGGCAGAATTTCGGTTCTCAGGGCAACAGACATGTTGATTCACCTCATGAAATTTGTCAAAGCCTTTCATCTTTGTCATGACGGTTCTTTGCGTTGTTATAAAAAAAGAGCTTTTCTTTCACGCCATTGTGAAACGAAAAGCCCTTCTTTTGCGAATGAAGACAGTTCTTTACCTTTGAAATTTTTTATAAGTATATCACAGAAAACAAAAAATGCAAGCAAAAATGCGGTTTCAGCGGCGGCGTAAAACACGGAGCAGTTTTTGATATGCCCATTCAATCCCCAGCGGGAGCAGCAGTCCGCAGAGCAGGTAGATCACGTCCCATTCGGTTTTTCCACCGGGCGCGTACATATAGTTGCTCATCGTGCGGAAGGAGCGGACGCTGAAATCCGCTGCGCCAAGCCCCGATGCATTGAGGGCGAGAAACACGCAGTTCAGCGCGAAGAACCCCATGTAATGGTGCATCATAATGGCGAACGTATTTCGGCTGAGGGCCAGTGCGAGGCGGCTTCTGCCGATATACGGCGCAAGCAGGCGGGCAATGCGCAGATAAAACGCAATGGCCAGCGCGCCGCCGGCGTATACGCCGAATGCGTCGCAGACGAAATAGGAGCAATCCGAAAGCAGATACGCAAGATTTTCATATCGGGTGGAAAGCAGCACGCGCAGCACCACAATCGCCAGCAAATACGGCACGGTGGGCAGACGGTCGCGCTTTTCCAGCACGCGGCGGTAGAGCTGGCCGCCTGCAAAGCCGGGCAGCAGAATCATCGGGCGCAGAAGAAACAATGGAAGCGCCTCCTGCCTGCCGGAAAAACAGAGCTGCACGGCGGCACAGCCGGGAATCAGGCAAAGCAGAAAGGTCATGACTTCGTTTTCGTGCCATCGCACGGACAGGCGGCGGATACCCGCGTAGAAAACCTGTGCGAAAAATAACGGAAAAATGAACCACGCACCGAGGTTCCAGACGAAGTGCTGACCGTCGGTGATCGGCGCGAGCAGCAGCGTGTAGGCCGAAATCGGTTCGCCGAGTTCAAAACCGCCGAACCTGCGCAGCAGCGCCGCGCCCACGCCGTAAACAGCGTTCCACAAATACAGCGGCACGAGCAGCTTTTTCGCCCGGTGCGCAAAATCGGAAAGCGCGCCGCCGTAGAATTTGAAAAAATAACCTGAACCGAAAGCGAACATCATCAGGTGAAAGGAATAGTAGCGGAACAGGCCGTTTAGATCAAATAGATTACCAAGTGTAGTGTGACCATCCACTACAAAGACGATAGCCAGCAGATAAAACACACGCATTGTGTGGTTTTCTGTTTTGCTTTGCATGCGCAGAAACCTCCAATGTTCAGAAATCGTAAACAATTTTTAAAATATTCATCCTGATAACAGCATTATATCATGTTTTGACGCGGGGGCAAAGAGCCTTTGCGCCTGATGGACAAAACGGAATCATTATATCTTTAAAAACTTTGTCGATTGATAGGAAAAAAGTTAGAAATATTCCGTTTTTTCAAAAAACACCCTTTTTGTCCGTAGACGATTTTCGCGCGAACGGTATACTTATATCAATTACAAATCATGGTGAATGATCGCCTAAAAGGAGGTGCAAGGATGGTCAAGTTTGGTGAGCGGCTGAAAGCTGCCCGCACGGCCAAGCACATGAGTCAGCAGGCGCTGGCCGATGTGATCGGCAAGAGCCTGAACACGGTGGGACTGTATGAGCGCGGATTGCGTCAGCCGAGCCTGGAGACGCTCTGCCTTCTGGCTGACACGCTGGAGGTTTCCAGCGACTATCTGCTGGCGCGCACGGATATTAAACGCACGGTGAAGACTTCCGACTATTCCGAAAGCGATCTGGCGCTTCGCGTGGCCAGAATCGAAAACCATTTGGGGCTTTAATTCAAACATACTCAGCGGGCTGCACCCCGCTTTTTATTTTGTCTTTTCCAAAATGGACCATTCATATGTCTAAAAAAATGCGTTTTCAGAATGCCGCCGTTTCCATTATGAAGTGCTTCCCGGCGGCATGAGCGCGGGCGGCTTCAGGCCGCTTTTTGCAGAAATCATGGATCTATTTTGCGAATTTGTTAAAATTGTTGACTTCTTCTTTCTCAATCTGTAAAATAGAAACAGTTACAGTATGCGAAAGGAAAGCCGGCCTATGAAAATTCTGTTTGTTTCAAGCGAATGCGCGCCTTTTAGCAAATCCGGCGGTCTGGCGGACGTGGCGTTTTCCCTGCCGCCGGCCCTTCAAAAAACGGGCGACGACATGGCGATCGTCACCCCGATGTATCGCGTCACACAGGAAAATTACGGCGATGAATTTGAGCGGATCAAAACCTGCCAAATTGCGCTCGGTCAGCGCCGCCTTGCCTGTTCGCTCTATCGCGGCGCGCTGAACGGCGTGACCGTTTACGCCATCGGCAATGAGCATCTGTTCCATCGCCCGCGCCTGTACGGCTATGGCGACGATTCGCTGCGCTTCGCGTTCTTCTGCCGCGCGGTAATCGATCTGCTGCCGGAATTCGGCGACCTGCCGGATATTCTGCACTGCAACGACTGGGAAACCGCGCTGGCGATCCTGTATCTGAAAAACGACGCGGTGCTGCGGCCGGAACTTTCTCATATCAAGACGGTGTACACCATCCACAACATCGCCTATCAGGGGCAATTCGGCAGAAGCGAGATGGAAGCGACGTTCGCTCTGCCGGATGGCTGGTATCACGGCGGCCTGAGCTATGAGTTTGAAGGGCGGCAGGATATCAACCTGATGAAGGGCGCAATGCTCATGGCGGACGCGGTGACGACCGTGTCCCCGACCTATGCGCGCGAGCTGCATTATCCCTACTTTGCCCACGGCTTGCAGGGCGTGGTGGATATGGTGGATCATAAACTCTACGGCATTCTCAACGGCATCGACGTGGCGCATTACAACCCGGAAAGCGATCCGCTCGTGCCGTATCACTTCACCATCGAAGACAGAACGGGCAAGGCGCGCTGCAAGCGCGAAATCCAACGCCTTTTCGGCCTGAATCAGGAGAGCGAGTGGCCGCTGCTGGCCAGCGTCGCGCGGCTGGTCGAACAGAAGGGCATCGAGCTGATTCGTGAAATCCTGCCGCAGCTGATGGATATGGGCGTGCAGCTCATCGTCTTCGGCCAGGGCGATCCAAAGTATATCGAATATTTCACGTGGGCAAAGGAACAGTGGCCGGGTCAGCTCGGCTTCTCCAGCGATTACAACGAGCCGACGGCCAGCGCAGTCTTTGCGGGCGCGGATATGTATCTGATGCCTTCGCGCTTTGAGCCGTGCGGCCTGTCGCAGATGATGGCGATGCGATACGGCACCGTGCCCATTGTCCATGAGACGGGCGGCCTGAAGGACTCCGTGCGCGCCTACAAGGATTTTGACGGCATCGGCGACGGTTTCGCGTTCTCAGATTATCAGGCCAAGGACTTGTATCTGGCCATTTCTGAAGCCGTCAAGCTGTATTTCGGCGACGAAGAGATGTTTGACCGTCTGCGCGTGCGCTGCATGAAGAAGGATTTTTCGTGGGACAAGAGCGCCGGACGCTATAACCGCATGTACGAGGATATTTGCGGCGGCGCGGGCGCGGGCGAACCAATCCCCTTTGAAGAAGCCTTTGACCAGCTGCGCCACTGCTATATGGAAAATGAGCGCACCAATCGCGTCAAACACGAGAGCGGCTATCATCGCGTCGTGCAGATCACCATCATCGGGCGCGGCGCAGGCACGTTCACGATCCGTTTTAACGAAAACGGCATGCAGGTCGATCCTGCATCTGCCGACGACGCGGAAGCCTACGTGCATTGCAGCTTCGATAACCTGCTCGCCATGGCGCGCGGCCTCGTGACCGTCGATAAGCTCTACCTGAGCGGCCAGCTCAGGCTCAGCGGTAATCTGTCCAAAGGATTTGAAATTCGGTATCTGCTGTCGCCGGCGAAATAAAAAGAGTAAACGAGGCAAATGCCTCGTTTACTCCTTCCGTCACAATTTCCCGCCTCCCTCACTGAGGGAGGTTTTTTTAATAGCGCGATAAAATGTGGTATTTTCCCTAAATGACGCTTTCAGGGTATACATAGACGATTTGCAGCCAGGCTCCCTTTTTCAGAAAGCTGGCTGAAGGAATTATACCCCCAGCAGCCTCACCCGCTTCATGCCCGCAAGCTTTTCTACGGCTTCAATCAGCGCGCTCTGTTTTTCTTTCGGCACGTCGTCCAGATCGACGACAGAAACGGCGATATTCCCGCGCGAACGGTTGACCAGATCGGAGATATTCAGCCCAAAGCCCGCGACGGCGGAGGTAATCGAGCCGAGCACATTCGGCACGTTTTCATGGATGCAGAAAAGGCGCGGCTTGCTGACGGGCGCGACGTCCACGGCTGGCAAATTCACGCTGTTATGGATGATGCCCGATTCGAGGAAGTCCCGCGTCTGCGCGGCAGCCATGACGGCGCAGTTCTCCTCGCTTTCCGGCGTGGATGCGCCCAGATGCGGCGTGCAGATTACGCCCTTTGCACCCAGCAGCGCGTCGGAAGGGAAATCCGTGACATAGGCCGCGACGCGTCCGTCTGCCAGCGCTTCAAGCAGCGCGGCTTCATCGACCAGCCCGCCGCGCGCATAATTCAGAATGCGCACGCCTTTTTTGCAAAGCGACAGCGCCCGGCGGCCGATCATGCCGCGGGTCTTATCGTTCATCGGCACATGCACGGTGATGAAATCGCAGGCGGCAAACAGCTCGTCGAGCGAATTTTCGTGCTTGACGCGCTGCGAGAGCTTCCACGCGTGCTCGACGGAAATCATCGGGTCATAACCGACGACGTTCATGCCCAGCGCAACAGCCGCGTTGGCAACCAGCACGCCGATGGCGCCCAGGCCGATCACGCCGAGCGTCTTGCCGCGCAGTTCCGGGCCGACAAACGCCTTTTTGCCTTTTTCAACGGCCTTTTCAATGCCGTCGCCCTGTCCCTTCAGGCCGCGCGCCCATTCGATGCCGCCGACAATATCGCGGCAGGAGAGCAGCATGGCCGCCAGCACCATTTCGCAGACGGCGTTCGCGTTCGCGCCCGGCGTATTCAATACGCACACGCCCGCCTGCGTGCATGCGTCAATCGGAATGTTGTTCGTGCCTGCGCCTGCGCGCGCAATGCACAGCACGGAAGGCGCAAGCGGGAGGTCGTGCATGGAAGCCGAACGGACGAGAATGGCGTCCGGCTGTTCGGCGTGATCGCTGACGTGATAATGTTCGCCGAGTTGAGTATAAATCGCGGGGGAAATCGCGTTCAGCGTTTGAATCTGATAGTTCATCACTCAATTCTCCATTTCAAATTGTTTCATGAAATCGACGAGCTTCTTCACGCCCTCCATCGGCATGGCGTTATAGATGCTTGCGCGCATACCGCCGACAATGCGGTGCCCTTTGAGATTCACAAGGCCCTGCGCGGCGGCTTCCTTGACGAATTTCGCGTCCAGCTCCGGATCCCCGGTGACAAACGTGACATTCATGCGGCTACGGTCGCGCTTCTGCGCCGTGCCGATAAACAGCTTGCTTTCATCCAGATAATCATAGAGCAGTTTGGCTTTTTCGATGTTGACTTTTTCCAGCGCCGCAACGCCGCCCTGCGCTTTAATCCATTTGAAGGTCAGGCCCGCGACATAGATGCCGAAGCAGTTCGGCGTGTTGAGCATGCTGTCCGCCTCGGCGAGCTTGGCGAAATTCATGACTTTCGGGGTGATCGGCAGTTCGTGGCCGAGCAGGTCTTCGCGCACGATCAGGATGACCACGCCCGCGGGCGCGACGTTCTTCTGCGCGCCGGCATAAATCACGCCGAACCTGCTCACGTCGTAAACCTCGCTCAGGATGTTGGAGGACATGTCCGCAACCAGCGGCACGCTGCCCGTGTCGGGAATGTGATCCCAGCGTGTGCCGTAGATCGTGTTGTTGGTCGTGATGTGGACATACTTCGCGTCCGGCGAGAGGGTATAATCCGGAATATGCGTATAGTTTTCCGCGCGGGAAGAACCGGCGACGTTGACCTCGCCGTATTTCTGCGCTTCCACCAGCGCGTTATGAGAGAAGTTGCCGGAATCGATATAATCGGCTTTTCCGCCGTCCATCAGGTTCATGGCGACCGCCGCGAACATGGCCGTCGCGCCGCCCTGCGGGAAAATGACCTTGTAATTCTCCGGAATGGCCATCACTTCGCGCAGATCGGCGACGGTCTGATTGAAGATATCCAGATACATTTTAGATCGGTGGCTCATCTCCATCACGGACATGCCGGTACTGCCGTAACACAGCAGCTCCTTCTGAATCTGCTCAAGCACGGGCAGCGGCAGCATGGACGGGCCTGGCGCAAAGTTGAATACGCGTTCCATAAGATAAGCCTCCTTGAAAAAATAAAAAAATGCAGACGCTTTCCGGTTTTCATTTCGTCAAGGCGCATCTTTACGCCTTTACCATGGAAAAGCGTTTGAAATATCTTATCACGATAAAAGGCAAAAAGCAAGAAAAAAACGACGGGATTCAACTCAAAATTGACAGTTTGTTTCAATTTTCCTGTCTTTTTAAGGCTTTTCATTTGCAGAAAAATCCGCGGGTGAACGTTCGTAAAGCATTGCATTGCATCCTTTTTTCCTTTATAATCAATTTATTCAATCGTCATCTCATTTTCGTTCAGATGAAGGAGGATGCTCATGTTGACCGATATTGAAATTGCGCAGTCCTGCGTGATGCAGCCCATTGAAAAAATCGCCGATACGCTCGGCCTTACGCCCGATCTGCTGGAACCTTACGGCCGCTATAAGGCAAAGGTGGATTACCTTGCTTTGAAGGATCGTCCGCAGAAAGGCAGGCTGGTTCTGGTCACAGCCATCAATCCGACCCCGGCTGGCGAAGGCAAGACGACCGTTTCCATCGGACTGGCCGACGCTTTGCGGCTGGAGGGATACAACGCGTGCCTCGCGCTTCGCGAACCGTCTCTCGGCCCGGTTTTCGGTGTGAAGGGCGGCGCAGCGGGCGGCGGCTATGCGCAGGTCGTGCCGATGGAGGACATCAATCTGCATTTCACGGGCGACATGCACGCCATCACGGCGGCGAACAACCTGATCGCCGCGATGGTAGACAACAGCATTCAGCAGGGCAATCCGCTGGGCATCGATCCGCGCCGCGTGACTTGGAAGCGCTGCATGGATATGAATGACCGTCAGTTGCGCAATATTCTCGACGGTCTGGGCGGCAAGCCCAACGGCACGCCGCGCGAAGATGGGTTTGACATCACGACGGCCAGCGAAATCATGGCGACGCTTTGTCTCGCTTCCTCCATTGCGGATCTCAAGGCGCGCATCGCCCGCATTGTCGTCGCCCGCACCTATGACGACAAGCCCGTGACCGCGGGAGATATCCACGCGCAGGGCGCGGCGACGGCGCTGCTCAAAGACGCCCTCCGCCCGAACCTCGTGCAAACGCTCATCGGCACGCCCGCGTTCGTTCACGGCGGCCCGTTCGCCAACATCGCGCACGGCTGCAACACGGTGATCGCCACGCAGACGGCGCTCCGTCTGGCAGACGTTGTGGTGACGGAGGCGGGCTTCGGCGCAGACCTCGGCGCGGAAAAATTCATCGATATCAAGTGCCGCATAGCGAATCTCGTGCCCAGCGCGGTCGTGCTCGTGGCGACGGTTCGCGCGCTCAAGAGCCACGGCGGCGTGGCCAAAGCCGACCTCGGCACGGAGAACCTCGAAGCGCTGGAACGCGGCCTCGCCAATCTGCGTCGCCATCTGCGCAACATCCGCGAGGTCTGGGGGCTGCATCCGGTGGTCGCGCTCAACCGCTTTACGACCGATACCGACGCGGAAATCGAGCTGGTGCGCCGTGCGGCGGCGGAAACCGGCGCAAAAGTCGCGCTCTGCGAGGTTTGGGCGAAGGGCGGCGAGGGCGGCCGTGAGCTGGCCCGGCTGGTGATGGAAGAGGCAGACCAGGCCGATCCTTCCGCGTTTGCGTTCACCTATCCCGACGAGCTGCCGCTGGCGGATAAAATCCGCGCCGTCGCGACGCGCATTTACGGCGCAAAGGACGTGGCGTTCACGCCTGCCGCGACGAAAACGCTCAAGCAGCTGACCGACGAAGGCTGCGGCCATATGCCCGTGTGCATCGCGAAAACGCAGTATTCCTTCTCCGACGACGCGAAAAAGCTCGGCGCGCCGGAAGGTTTCACGCTGACCATTCGCAGCGTCAAAGTCAGCGCGGGCGCGGGCTTTGTGGTCGCCCTTTCCGGCGATATCATGACCATGCCGGGCTTGCCGAAAGTGCCCGCCGCCGTCAATATTGATGTGACGGACGACGGAAAGATTACGGGGCTGTTCTGAAAAGCATGCTTCCTGAAGACTTCGTTTACGTCCGCGACATCATCCCGAATGCGTTTGAAGATATCCGCTATGCGGGCAGTCACAATTTCATGGGCCGTCCCGCCTGCGGGTATGGCGCGGCGCGCGCCGTGCTGACCCTGCCTGCCGCGCTGGCGCTGAAAAAGGCGGCGGCACATTTCGGCTCAAAGGGGCTGCGTCTGCTGATTTACGACGCGTATCGTCCGCAGCGCGCGGTGGATGATTTCGTCCTCTGGGCGCAGGCTGAAAACGATACCGTCGGTAAGGCCGAATTTTATCCGACGCTGGAAAAACGGGAGCTTTTTCCGCGCGGATATATTGCGCAGCGCTCCGGCCATTCGCGCGGCTCAACCGTTGATTTGACTTTGACGGATGAGAAGGGCGTGCCGCTGGATATGGGCGGTGAATTTGACTGGTTTTCGCCGATTTCCGCGCACGAATACGCCCAGTTGACCGCCGCGCAGAGGGAAAACCGCCGCCTGCTCAAAACAGGCATGGAGGATGCGGGTTTCGAGGCATACAGCGAGGAATGGTGGCATTATCGGCTGAAAAACGAACCGTATCCGGAAACGTATTTTGACTTTGAAAACTTATAGGCGCATAAATTAACTACAAACAAAAATAGAGGCGTGCATCCATTGGATGCGCGTCTTTTTTACATTTTCGTCATAATTGCAGATTCTATTGACAATTCCAAAATAATGTGCATTATATGTATCGGATTCGTCCATGTATAATTTGTGAAAGGGTGATAAGTGATGAAAAAGGTTCTATCTATCGTTTTGCTCATGTTGATGTTGGTCATATCCGCATCAACCGCAATGGCTCTTGATCGCTACTCATTACAAGCTCAAAATGGTGATGAAGTCCCCTTGCGTGTTGGAATTCAATATTATCCCGAAATCACCATGACACCGGGAAGCGAACCCATTACAGAATGGACATGGACTTCGTCTGATGAAGATGTTGCGATAGTTTGGCCTGATGGCAGCATTATGGCCGCTGGCGGGGGAAAGGCCACTTTGACAGGTGAATCAAAGGATGGTTCAGGGCAAACCGTCAAAATCAAGGTATATGTTCCCAAGGTCTACACAACCGACGATAGTATGACTATATCTTCCCCTGATGGTCTAAAGTTCGGTTATTTTATGAATACTAGTGGTATTAACCAGATATCAACAACTGGCACCTGTTTCACAACCGAACCGCTTGAAGATTCCAATGGAATAGACATGTGCAAAATTCTTCCTGTCAAAGCTGGTACAGGTTCCATTGTCTTTACTAATAATGGCAGAAAACTCAAAACCGTCAAAATTACTGTCAAGAAATCTGCATTTGACCCCGTTTCAACTCCCGCCACAGATTCCCTAGTTCTTTCTGCGCTCGATGGCGAAGCGTATGCCGTAGTAAACAAATCTGTTAATATCCGAAGCGAAGCAAACTCTGATAGCAAAATTGTCGGTCATGCGGATAAAGGCGATAAACTGATTGTAACGAAACCTTTTTACTCTTCAAAATGGCACCAGATCAATTATGATGGTAAAGTATGCTATGTTTCAGCGAAATATTGTGATATTGAGGTTGTAAATACGTCTGAATCTCCAACGCCTACTATTGAGCCTTCAAAAACGAAAGCGTCAGATAAAACTCCATATACCGGAAGGCGTGACAGTGCATTTTATTCTAGGCAAAAATATATTCTGGATTACCTCGAAAATAAAGGATATAGAGTTCAAGCGATTGATGGAGGCCCGAATATCGGCAAGTACGAAGATGATAACCCAGATGATATGACTGAAGAATGGTATGCGTTCGTTTTGTGTGATGATGAATGGATAGAATATGTCATCACGCTTTTTGCGGGTGGAGTTTCATCTGTCACACCACGACAATAATGAAGGATAAACAAAATAAGGCCGAGGCAAACGCCCCGGCCTTTTCTCTTATCCCTGTGTCTGGTGGATATCTTCCCGCAATTCATCAATTCGGATGAACGCTTTTTCCACGTCTTTTTCCAGCTTATACGTCCGCTCAACAACGGAATTGTGCTTTTCAACCTTCTTTTCAAGCTGCTCCATTCGGTAGGATAGCAGCGCTGTCGTTTTGCTGTTTGCAAAATAGCTGCCCATCAAAGTCCCTGCCAAAGAGATAACCGCAACAATGATCGTATCCATAGGTCTTGACCTTCTTCCAGATTTTTGTCATTCGAGGATAAAGGAAATATCAATCGGGAGCCAAGTATTCGCCGCTGCATCCGCCCACGCGCTTCCGTTCCTGTACCGCGCAAAGCGCACCAATAGGCATGAAAAAGCCGAACCCCTTCATGATTGAAGAAGTTCGGCTTTTTTATGCCTTTATGCGCTTTCCAATCCGCTTACGGCTGCTTGCCGATATAGGCCAGAATGCCGCCGTCCACGTAGAGGATGTGGCCGTTGACGAAGTTGGACGCGTCGGACGCGAGGAACACGGCCGGGCCCTGGAGGTCCTCCGTCTTGCCCCAGCGCGCGGCAGGGGTCTTGGAGATGATGAACTGGTCAAACGGATGACGGCTGCCGTCCGGCTGACGCTCGCGCAGCGGCGCGGTCTGCGGGGTCTCGATGTAGCCCGGACCGATGCCGTTGCACTGGATGTTCGCCTCGCCATACTCGGAGCAGATGTTGCGGGTCAGCATCTTCAGGCCGCCCTTAGCCGCCGCGTAGGCGGAAACGGTCTCACGGCCCAACTCGCTCATCATGGAGCAGATGTTGATGATCTTGCCGTGGCCCTTTTCGATCATACCCGGAATGCAGGCCTTGGAGACGATGAACGGCGCGTTCAGGTCAACGTCGATGACCTTGCGGAAATCGGCGGCGCTCATCTCCAGCATCGGGATGCGCTTGATGATGCCGGCGTTGTTGACCAGAATATCGATGATGCCGACTTCCTCACGGATCTTGGCGACGGTCTTCTGCACCGCTTCCTCGTCGGTCACGTCGCAGACATAGCCGTGCGCCTTGATGCCCTTCTCTTCGTAAGCGGCCAGACCCTTGTTGACCAGCTCCTGATTGATATCGTTGAAGACGATGGTCGCGCCCGCCGCCGCATACGCGCTGGCGATGGCGAAGCCGATGCCGTAAGACGCGCCGGTGACGAAGGCAATCTTGCCTTCCAGACTGAAATTCTTCATAAATTCGTTCATGGGAAAAAGCCTCCTTCTTGATGATTTCTGTATCTCATCATTCCGCCGCAAGGCAGAATCAAAGATTACCGCAGATCCATCGGATCGATGTTGTCCATGTCGTCAAATTCCTGATTCTCGCCGCACATGCCCCAGATGAAGGTGTAGTTGCTCGTGCCCACGCCGGTGTGGATCGACCAGGACGGGGAGATGACGGCCTGCTCGTTGTGCATGAGCAGGTGGCGGGTCTCGGTCGGCTCGCCCATCATGTGGAAGACGACGTTGTTATCCTTGAGATCGAAGTAGAAATAGACCTCCATGCGGCGCTCGTGCGTGTGGCAGGGCATGGAATTCCAGTTACTGCCCGGCGCGAGCTGGGTCATGCCCATGCACAGCTGGCAGCTCTGCATGACGGCCGGATGAATATACTGGTTGATGACGCGCTTGTTGCAGGTCTCCACGCTGCCCAGCGGGCGCTTGTTGGCCTTGTCGATGTCAATTTTGACGGTCGGATAGGTCTTATGCGCCGGGCAGGTGTTGATGTAGAACTTAGCCGGATCGGCCGGATCGTCGCTGGTGAAGCTCAGCTCCTTCGCGCCCATGCCGACATACAGGCCGTCATACTGCTTGAGGTCGTAGACCGTTCCGTCCACGGTGATCTTGCCCTTGCCGCCGATGTTAATCACGCCCATCTCGCGGCGCTGGAGGAACGTGTCGGAGGCCAACTCCTTGCAGCCGACCAGCTCCACGCTCTTGTTGACGGGCATCACGCCGCCGGCGATGATGCGGTCAAAATGGGAATAGGTTAAAATCGCGTCGTCCGGCGCGAACACGGTCTCGATGAGGTATTCGCTGCGCAGACGGTCTGTGGTATAGTGCTTCGCATCCTCGGACGCGGAAGGCTGACGAACGGTAAGCTGCATGAGCATGTCCTCCTTATGAAACAAGTCAAAACTTTCCTATTGGCTTTAGTATAACACACCTTTCACGCAAAGGCCATAGCCGACACTCAAAATTGTGTGTTTTTTTGTTGTCATATCGGTCAATTCTGACAAATCGTCCGATGAATCGGCCCCTGCATGACACGCGTGCGTTTCGGATATCCTATCTGCCAAACACACGCATGGAGGCGTATTCATGGAGGACGATCCCATTTCGCTCAGCGCGGATTTGGCGCGCAACATCGGCGTGTTCCGCGACCGCTTCGGCGCGTCGGGCAACGCGGATATCATCATCCGCAGATTCCGCAGCGGCGCGTTTATCTCCGCCCTGATGACCATCGACGGCATGACCGATACGCGCGAAATCGATGAAAACATCCTCAAGCCGTGCATGGCCCTGCCGCCCGACGCCGGAGAGGATGTGCCGGCGGAAAGCCGTGTCGATTATCTGATTGAAAACGTCGTTTCCGTCCTGCCGACGGAGATGAAATCGAATTTCGACGACCTGATTGCGGACACGCTCTCCGGGCAGAGCGTGCTGCTGTGCGACGGGTGCGCAGCCGCGTGCGTGATGGATACGCGCGGGTTTGAAAAGCGCGCCGTCGGCAGACCGGAGGCAGAGCAGGTTGTGCTCGGCCCGCACGAAAGCTTCGGCGAATCCATCCGAACCAACATCACCCTGCTTCGGCGCATTGTGCAGCGCGAAGAGCTGACGACGGAATTTCTCTCCATCGGCGGCGCGATGAAAACCCGCTGCGCGCTGCTGTATCTGCGCGGCACGGCGGATGAAGCGATGCTCGCGCGTATCAGAAAAAGACTGACGGCCTGTTCAAGCGATTTCGCATTATCGGCGGGCGAGGTTGAGCAGCTGATCGAAGATCATCCGATGGCGCTGATTCCCCAGTGCGTCTCCACCGAGCGGCCGGACAGAGCCGCGTCGTTTCTGGCGGAGGGACAGGTCGTCGTGCTGACGGATGGTTCGCCGCTGGCGCTGGGCGCGCCCTCGACCTTCTGGCACCAGCTCCACACGTCGGACGACGCTTCCATGCGCTGGCAGTACGGCACGTTTCTGCGCGTCGTTCGGCTCATCGGCATGCTGATTCACCTGTTTCTGCCGGGCGCGTATATCGCCGTCATTCGGTTTCACACCGAGCTGATTTCGCCGATTCTGCTGGCCAGCGTCTATGAAACCAGTTCCCGCGTGCCCACGCCCATTTTTCTGGATGCGCTGCTGATGACGCTGGCGTTCGATCTCATCAGCGAGGCCGGACTGCGCGCGCCGGGCGCGATGGGCAACGCGCTGGGCATCGTTTCCGGCCTGATTCTGGGGCAGAGCGCCGTCAGCGCGGACATCGTCAGCCCGCTGCTGCTGATTGTCGTCGCGGCCAGCGGACTAGGCGGTTTCTGCATCCCCAACTATGCGCTGAGCGTGGGCATAAAAATCATTCAGCTTTTGTTTCTGACGGCGGGCGCGCTGGGCGGCCTGTATCTGATGGCGCTGCTGGGGCTTGCGCTGCTGTGCGCCGCGTGCGCCATGCGCTCGGTCGGTTCGCCTTTGACCGCGCCGCTCACGCCGAAGCGCCCCGGCAACCCGGATCTGTTGATTCGTTTCCCGCTGTGGCGGCAGAAAGCGAGGGCTTTTTTTGCAAGACAGGAGCATTGAGCAGCGCACCCGCGCCGCCTATCGCGCGCGGGCCTGTGCGGCGGGCGTCGCATGCGGCGCGCAGATTTTCGCCGTCGGGACGGGGCTGACCGTGCCGCTTGCCCTCAACGCCGCGTATGGGGCCGCTGTGCCCGCGCTGCTGCTGGGCGGAGCGATTGGCCTTGCCGCGCCCAAAAGGCTCTCCAAAGCGCCGGGAAGGGCCTTCTGCGTTGTGCTGGCCGTTTCGCTGCTCGTTTGCAGCGCTTTGCTGCTGGCCGCCGGCGCGACGCTCGCCCAGCAGACGCTTTTACCAAACGGCCGTCTGCTGACCAGCCTGATGCTGACCCTCTCGTTTGCGCTTCTCTGCGCGCTGTCTTCCGGCACGGGCGTGTGCCGCGTGGCGTTCGCGCTTCGCTGGCTGCTGCCCGCCGCGCTGGCCGTCTTTGCGGGGCTTTCGCTTTCCTCCAGCTCGATGGCTGGGCTTTTTCCGCTGCTGGGCGCTGGCGTCCGCTCCCTCGGTCTGAGCGCACTGCTCAGCCTTTCAGCCTGTTCGCCCGCGCTGATGCTCTTTCTGCCGCCTCAGGAATTGGAAACGCCTGCGCCTGTGCCGAAAGGCGGCTTTTTCGCGCTGCGCATCGGCCTCGGCGGCCTGCTCGGCGCGCTGATGCTGGCAGCGCTGGCTCTATGCAATCCCTATGAAATCATTCAGGGGCAGCATGTCTGGGGCACGCGGATGCTGATTCTGGCCAGCGCGCGCCCGCGGGAAGGGCTGGTGCAGACGCTGCTGATACTCGCCCAGCTCTTTTCAATGCTCATCGGCGCGGTTTCCACCCTCTGCGCGGCGGCACAGGCGCTTGAAACGGCATTCCCGAAACTGCGTTTTTTCAGCCTGTGGCTCTGCGCGGCGCTGCTGCTGGGCGCGCTGATGGCGACCGCCTTTTTCGGCATGGACGTGCTGCTGGCCGTATCGCCGTTTCTGCTGATTCCGGAAGGGATTTTGATTGGGATTTCTCTCTTCAAAAAGGCTCCCTCTTAAAGGGATCTGACTGAAGGAGTCGTACAGCGCGACGATAAGGTTCACCCATAAGGAGATGACGACGCTTTGAAAAAAATCGCGTTGATGCTGCTCACGTTTCTTCCCCTGCTGTTGGGCGGCTGCACGGGCGGGCAGGAGATCGAGAGCAGCTTATTCGTCATCGCGATGGCGGTGGACGCCGCGCCGGAAGGCAACCTGACCATCACCGTCAAAGCCCTTTCCGGCTCGCAGGAGAGCGCCGCTTCGGGAGCATCAGGCGCCCAAAGCGAAGCCGGTTCAACCGAAAATCTGGAACAAACCGAAACAGGCTACATCGTCCTGAGCGCCACCGCGCCGAGCTGTCTGCGCGCGCTGGGCCTGCTGGGCGCAACCACGCCGCGCACCGTCAATCTCTCCCAGCTGCGGGAAATCGTCATCAGCCAGACGCTGGCCGAAACGGATGCGACGCTCTCCATCCTCAAGCAGATTCACGCCATCTACCGCGCCAACGACGAAGCCGTCGTCGTCGTCACGCCGGATCATGCGGGCGATTTCATCCGCAGACAGCGCGCCGTGCTCGGCTTGCGCCTGTCCAAGTATCTTGAAGTGCTGTTTGAACACTATGAACAGCTTGACGTCATCCCGCCCAGCCCGAATCTCTCCGCCGTCATCGCCGCCATGGAATCCGCCGCGACAGACGCGGCAGCCGTCTATGCCGCGGGCAACGACTTTGACAATATCCTGCTGCTGCAAGGCGAAACGGATATCGACCGCCTGCCAGGCCATCTGCCCCGAACGGCGCCCGCGCCGAATGAATACATGGGCGCGGCGCTGTTTTCCGGCCCGCGTATGACCGGCACCCTCACCGGAAACGAAGTCAGTCTCTTCTGCTTGATGTCGGGCAAAGCCAGCACCCGCGTCTCCGTCATAGACGGCGCGCAGTATAAAACCCGCCTGCAAACCCGCGTCAAACGCAGAATCGATCCGGATGGCACGCTCTTTGTCTCTCTGCGCCTGACGCTCACCCTCTCCGCCGGTAATCAGCAGCGCACGGAAGAAGAACTTGCCGCCGAAATTGCACAGGACTGCGTCAACGTGCTGCAAAAACTCCAGGCCGCCTCCTGCGACGCCGTCGGTTTTGGCAAAATCCGCATTCGGGCTTTTCCCGATATTCCCGCCTGGGAGCGTCTGAACTGGCCTGCGCAGTATGAAACCCTGCCCGTCCGCGTGACCGCCGACGTAAAAATCCTGCAATAACGCAAAAGCGAAAAAGGATTTTTTCTTTGAACAGAGAAACATGTTTTCATCCCTTTGATTGCGCAGCAATCAAAAGTGGGAAGTGCAGAACCCTCAGGTTTCTGCCGGGGTTTGGGGCAGCGCCCCAACGTTTTTTCCTCTCCCCGTACATCACAAGAAAGCGTGAATGCCATGAATTTTTTGAATGAAGCCCAAGCGTATGAAGGCGAAATGCACGCCTTTTTCGAGGATCTCCACCGCCATCCCGAACCGTCCCATTTTGAAAACCGAACCAACCGGCGCGTGCGCGAGCAGCTCAAAGCCCACGGCATCGACATGCTCTGTCCGAAGGACAACATCACCATCGCCGTCATCCATGGCGCAAAGCCCGGCAAAACCGTCGGCCTGCGCTTCGATACCGATGCGCTGCAACTTCAGGAGCTTTGCGACGTGCCCTATAAATCCGAACACGACGGTCTGATGCACGGCTGCGGCCACGACGCGCATACCACCTGCGGCGTGTATGTCGCCCGCCTGCTCAAAGCGCATGCCGACGAGCTTTGCGGCGCCTATAAGATCATCTTCCAGCCCGCCGAGGAGGGCGAACACGGCGCGGACGAGGTCATTGCAACGGGACTGGTCAGCGACGTAGACGCGTTTTTCGGCCTGCACGTCTGGAGCCTGTATCCGACCGGCACGCTGCATGCCACGCCAGGCGGCATCTGGGCCGAGCCGGATATGTTCAAAATCACCATCCACGGCAAAGGCGGCCACGGCGCAACGCCGGAACAGTGCGTAGACGCGATCACCGCGGGCGCGGCGGTCGTGCAGTCGCTGCAAACCATCGTCTCCCGCTTCACTTCCCCGATGGACAGCGTGGTCGTCACCGTCGGCTCGTTCCACGCGGGCACGCGCTGCAACATCATCGCGCAGGACGCCGTGCTGGAGGGCACGCTGCGCGCATTTGACGACAACGTGCACGCGCGGCTCATCGAGCATTTCAAGCGCATCATCACCGACGTGAGCGCCGCCTACGGCTGCACCGCCGAAATCGACATCAACGAAGTGACGGGTGTGGTCGTCAACGACGAAGCCCTCTGCCAAATCGCCCGCGAAACCGCCGCCGAACTCGTTCCGCCGGAAAAAATTCAAAAACAGGAGCCCTGCATGCTCGGCGACGACTTCGCCGCCTACCGCGCTATCGCCCCCAGCTGCTTTGTGCAGGTCGGCATGCTCGCGCCGGAAAAGAATTGCTGCTACGCCCATCACCACGGCATGTTCAAGGTGGATGAGGATGTGCTGCCGCTGTGCGTCGCGTGGATGGCCGCCAATGCCGAGCGCGCCGCAAGAAGCTGATTTTTCCACAGCTTTGTGGAAAAAGCGCCCCGTTTTTCCCGTTTGACCGCCCGCAGATTATGATTTCTTAACGCAGATTTAAAAGGGGTTTTCCTTTTTTCGGCGAAAGAATATGCTATACGGCTTGTTAAACAGCCATTTTCCGGGGAGGAACGTCATCGCATGAGTCAAAAACCATCCAAGCGTCAGCGCTTCAAAAATTTCATTCTGCGCCGAAAACTCAACGTGCTGGGTCTGCTCGTCATCACCGTGATGAGCGCTCTGATTACGCTGGTCTGCGCGATTCGCGGCTTTGTCTACACGGATATCCTGTTTATCGTCTCGCTGCTGCTGGTAGCGCTCTGCTTTGTGCAGTCCATCAAGCTCAAAAAGAGCTTCCGCACCATTCCGCAGCATTTCAAGTCTTCCCGCCGCCGCCATCTTCATGAGGAAAACAACATGGAACGGCCGGAAGCGTGATTGTCCACAATCTTTTCTGTTTTTGTGGATAAATCGCATCATTTTTCAAAAGTGAAGCGCCCGATTTTGGCCGGGCGCTTTTCTCATATTCGCTTTTCCTCTTTTCAGGGCGCCTTGCATTTTGTCTTGCATTTTGATAGGGTCAGCCGCCCCACATCTACGCCCTCCAGCGTCAGCAGGGCGGTTTTTTTATCGATGCCGCCCGCATAGCCCGTCAGGCTGCCGTTTGCGCTTATCACGCGATGACAGGGCACAATGATGGAAATCGGGTTGTGTCCAACCGCGCCGCCGACAGCCTGCGCGCTCATGCCGCCGCCCAGCAGCGCGCCGTATGTCGTCGTCTGCCCATACGGAATTTCGAGCAGGCGCTTCCAGACGCGCCGTCTGAAATCCGAACCGATCAAATGCAGCGGCGGCGTGAAATCCGGCTGTCCGCCTGCAAAATAGATATCCAGCCAGCGCGCCGTTTCATCCAGAATCGGCGTGCGCTTTTCTTCGCGCGCTTCAGGCAGATTGGCCGCAAAATATTTCGCGCCGTTAAACCAGAGTCCCGTCAATCCCTCATTGTCCGCGGCGAGCAGCACGCCGCCCAGAGGGGAATCGTAATGCCGGATAAAAGTCACAGCCATACCTCCAACTCATTCCAGCGCTTTCGGCAGATTCCACTTAAACACCGTTGCCAGCATGCGCACCGCCGTGGTGATCAACATGCCCAGCCCATAGGCTGCGACTTCGCCCAGACCGACGCGCAGCAGCAGCGCATAGCCCAGCGCGCCGAGAATCGCCGCGACGGCATAGACGCGCTTTTTGAGCACGAACGGCATCTCACGCAGCAGCACGTCGCGAATCATGCCGCCGCCGATGGCCGTGGTCGTGCCGAGGAACGTGGTCAGAAACATGTTGTCGGCAAAACCCGCCTCCATGCCGATGCGCGCGCCGGAAACAGCGAACACGCCAAGCCCGATGGCGTCGAACACGTTGTTGATCTGCTCGATCATTCTTTCGCGGGCGACATAGCGCTCCTTAAACGTCCTTGCGATAGCAAACACGATGATCGCGCACAGACAGGCGAGCAGCACATAATGGAAATTGGTAAACATGCGCGGCGGGAAATAGCCGATGAGCATATCGCGCAGCGTGCCGCCGCCCAGCGCGGTGAACACGGCCATCAACAGCACGCCGAAAATATCCGTCCCCTTATCCACGGCGACCATTGCGCCGGACACGGCAAAGGCTGCCGTTCCGACAGCCTCGCAGACACTGAAAATTCCGTTGATATCGGTCATATTGCTCCTTCAGGGAACGCTTGGGGCTCCATCCCAAATCCTGCCGGAAACCTGAGGTTTCCGGCCTTCCCACCCTATATCGCCTTTATTCAAATTTTCTCTGCTTCAAAACCGCTTTTACGGCTTCCTGAGCATCTTCGCCCAGCAGCGCGCGCCGCCGGGCTTCGCCCAGTGCTTTAGCCAGTTCCGGCCCCGGTTTCATGCCGCCCGCAAGCAGCATACCGCCGCTCGGCATCCCTCCGGCGATCGTCTCCTGATAGATTTTGACGCGTCCCATCAGAAACGCTTCTTCTTTGGGCGCGTCTCCGCCCGCGCTCCCCTTGCCCATCGTATCGCAGGCGGCCAACAGCGCAAGATCATGCGGACAGACGGATTCATCAAACAGCAGATTGGTTCTGCCCGCTTCCACCTGCACGTAATAGCAGACATGCGCGCGCATATGCAGGCGGCACATGTTTTCGCAATAGGCGATGATCTCTTTGCCCGCGCCGAGCCGCCCCAGCATGGCGCGCGCCAGCGGCACGCCGGTGTTCTCGTGCCCATTCGCATGCCATTCGCCGTCTTCGCCCCGCGTGGTGGAGATCGCTTTGCCCAGGTCATGGGTCAGCGCCGCATAAACAAAGGCTTCCGGCTTTTCCGCCTGCGCCTTTTTCTGCGCGGCCGCATGCAGCACCAGCATGCTGTGGATATAGGCGTCGCCCTCCGGATGATAACACGAGGGCTGCGGCACATCGATGAGCGCCGCCAGCTCGCCGAACCACGGTTCGAGCGCGCCCGCCTGACGAAGCACGTCAAAAAACACGTCCGGCGCATCGCCTGCCATCGCCTTTTTCATCTCGCCCAGCACGCGCGCGGGCGACAGATCGTCCGTTTTCATCGTCCGCATCCTGGCAAGCGTTTCTTCATCCGGCGACAGATGAAACCTTGAAGCGAACTGCGCGCCCCGCAGCACGCGGAGCGGATCGTCGCAAAAGCCTTCGCCCGGCGTCGCGCGCAGAATGCCCCGCCGCAAATCCACCTCTCCGCCGAACGGATCGACGATTTCCCCCGTCAGCGCATCCTGCAAAATGGCGTTGACGGTGAAATCCCGCCTTGCGGCCGCCTGTTCAAAAGAGAGCGTCGGATTCGCCGTCACGTCAAAATCGCCGTGCTTCGGGCCGATCCGCCGCTCCAATCTCGGCACGGCCAAATCAATCCCCGCATCTTTGAGGGTAAAAATGCCGTATCGCGCGCCGCTTTCATCCACCGTTCCGAATTGCGCCGCCAGCGCATGCAGCTGTTCCGGCGTAAGGCCGTAGACCTCGCAGTCGATATCCGCGCTTTCCCGCCCAAGCAGCGCGTCGCGCACGCAGCCGCCGACCAGCATCGCCCGGCCGCCCATCGCCTTCGCCCGCAGCGCGATCTGCCGAATCGTTTCCCGCTGAATCTCTTTTGCCATAGCACCCTCTCCGTCACGCCAATGCACCCTGATCCCCACGCGCATAAGCGGCGGTGAGCACGTCCTCCATCCGAACATGAACGGGCCGTTTCCGGCCGGAAAACACTGCGTCAAACCCATCTTCGCCGATAGCCGTCACGCGCAGATTGACCTTTTTCATCTGCCCCGCCTGCATCAGCACGACGCAGATTTTACAGTTCCGCTCCAGGGAATACTTTAAAAACCGTTCCGTCACGGCGTTTCTCTCCATCCCGTGTCGTAAATGCGCACGTCGTCGTTTTCGTAGATCAGTTCATACGTCTCATCCAGCGCATCCAGATCCACATCAAATTCCGCGCGTTCGTAGTCGCTCACATAGATGTAATGCACGTCGTACTTCGTCAGCACGTCGGCATTTTCCCGCGGGTTTTCGTAAAAGCGCCTGCAATCCGCCGACTGCTGGGCATAATCCAGCCCGTGAAAGAACACATACAGGTCGCTTCCGCAGATAATCTGCCGCCCCGCCAGCGAACAGACGGGGTTAATGTGCTGCTGTCCGGTCAAAAACACGTCGTCGCGGTCGGTGTTTTCGCGAATCCAGTCGCCCGCCGCAACCGCGTTGGCGGAAAAGAGCTGATAGCCCGAAACCGCCTCCCGCCCCAGCGACAGCACGCCGGAAAACACGCTGGCCCACAAAAACAGCCCGCAGAGCAGCGCGCGCCCCGGCAGGCCCGCCAGCCTCTGCATGATCATCGAGCCGTAATCCGCGGCCAGAATCATGGCAAACATGAACCAGATGTAAAACAGCTTGTTGTTGTCGTATTCGTTGGGCTGAAAGAGAATCGTTTCGGCCACGACGTAAATCGCCGTCATGCCCAGCACAATATCCAGATAACCCCGCCTGCGGGCGCACAGACACGCGCAGACGACGAGGATGAACGGCAGACCCGCGTTTTTCACCCAGAACCAGAAATAGAAATCCTTGAATCCGTATCCGCCGCTGTTGTTCACCCAGTTAAACTGGAACCGCAGCGAGCCACCCTCCAGCGTCTGTTTGACGGCGTTGCCCATCAGCTGCGGCAGGGCCAGCGCCAGCACCACGCCCAGATACAGCCCCGCGCGAATCAAAATGCCGCGCCAGTCTTGCCTGTGCTCGACGAGATTGCCGAGCAGATAGCCGCCGGAAAACAGGCCGAGCGCCAGGAACGTATGCGTATGCACCAGCGGCAGAGCGGAAGCCCAAAGCGCCAGCAGCGCCGTCTGCCGATACGATTTTTCCCGCGCGGAGGAAATCAGCAGATACAGGGCCGGAATGCCCATCGCCCAGCCGCCCAGCAGCGCGCGCTGGGGAATCATCAAATCCGCAATGACGTTGGAAAAACGCAGATTGAGGTCGGGCTGATTGGCCGGCGTTCTGTAATACCCGGTGAAAATCTCGCGAATGCGGGCGAAATTGTCCGTAAACGCCAAATCAAAATCATAGAGAAAACCGAGTCCCCCGTTCAAAAAGAACAGCAGCGCCGCGACCGTGACCGCCTTGTGCCGCCCGCCGAGCAGCTGCTGCGCCAGCAGCATATAGCCCGCATAGGTCAGCGCCATCAGCAGCGTGCCCGGCACGACGAGCGACAGGTTCAGCGGCATGCCGAGCATGTAAAACGTCGTGCTCAGCGCGTCGGTCAGATACGGATAGGAAAGCGCCGTCCCCGCCAGCAGATTGTAAGTCGGCGGAAAGCTCATGTTTTCCAGCGACGTGATAAACGACAGATGCATGCACAGATCGCCGTAGGTGGATTGGCCGCACCAGAACGACCCGTCCGACGCGGGCATGATGCAGTGGGTGTATTGCAGATAGGCCGAGAGCGCCGTCAGCGGAAGGCCCACGGCGGCCATCACGGCCAGCTGCCGCCTGTCCGATTCCCGCATGGCGCACAGCGGCGCTTTTTCCCGCGCGGCATAACAAACCGCCGCCAGCAGCAGCACCGCGGCGACGGCCGCGATGTGCGCGGCGAACGTGAAATCCAGCAGATTGGCGCAGAGCGCCGGAAGGCACATTTCCATCAGCACGCCCAGTGAAACGCCCACGGCGGCCATCACGGCCAGCTGCCGCCTGTCCGATTCCCGCATGGCGCACAGCGGCGCTTTTTCCCGCGCGGCATAACAAACCGCCGCCAGCAGCAGCACCGCGGCGACGGCCGCGATGTGCGCGGCGAACGTGAAATCCAGCAGATTGGCGCAGAGCGCCGGAAGGCACATTTCCATCAGCACGCCCAGCGAAACGCCCACGGCGGCCATCACGGCCAGCTGCCGCCTGTCCGATTCCCGCTTGGCGCACAGCGGCGCTTTTTCCCGCGCGGCATAACAAACCGCCGCCAGCAGCAGCACCGCGGCGACGGCCGCGATGTGCGCGGCGAACGTGAAATCCAGCAGATTGGCGCAGAGCGCCGGAAGGCACATTTCCATCAGCACGCCCAGCGAAACGCCCAGCCACGCTCGAACCGGCGGACTTTTTTTCGGCATCAGCCAGCGGATCATCTGCACGCCGAGGCCGCAGAATAAAACGGTATATGCGATCGCGATCATGTGTCCCTCACTGCACCTGTTTGGTTGAATCGTCGATGATGACGGTGAAGCCCGCCTGTCTGCGCCGGCGATGGCCGCCCGCCGCTTCCGGCGGCTTGGGCGTGGGCTTTACGGCGGGCATGCGGCGCGTCTGCCCCAGCGCATCGGCAAAATCCGCCTCCGAAGTCGCCGGCGTCTGGCGCTGCGCATCCTGCTGCATCGCCACCAGATCGCTGACGGCCTGACGGCGGCGCTCCTTCTCGCTCTGCTTCTCGCGAATCTGTCTGGCGGCGGCTTCCGTGCAGATGGCCTGCCCGATCAGCTGCAAATACGCGCGCCGCGCCCCCAGCGCCAGCAGCGCGTCCATTGCCACCGCCGCCGCCAGCAGCAGCGGCACGGCGGGCAGCCACTGCATGCCAAAGTAAACCGCCGCGCCGAGCAGCGCCAGCGTGCCGGCTGTGCCAACGATGAAATACGCGTTTCTCGTCTTTTTCGCGTTTTCCCGGAGCGCGACAGCCGTCTTGTTGGTTAGCCGAATCGCTTTGCTTTCCATAACGCCGCCTCCGTTACGCGCCCAGGATGGAGAGAATGATCTGGCTGTCAAACAGCGGCGCCAGCCGCGAGGCCGTAAAGACGTCCGTCAGCTGCTGCACCGGCACGACCGCCTGAATGATCGGCACAAGCGCAAAGAAGATGAACAGCAGCAGCACGCCGCGCGCCAATCCGAATACGCCGCCCATCAGCGCGTCCAGATGGCGCAGCACCGGCAGCTCAAAGACATAGCAGATCAGATGAATGAGGAACGACGCGACAATATAGCAGCCCAGAAAGCAGATCAGGAAGCTCAAAATCGAGAGCGACACGTTGACGATCGTCTGGCTGAGCAGGGTGGACATCGTGGTCGCGCCCGGCGCAGTATTCACCGCGTTGATAAACGCCGCCTGAAACTGCTGGGGCAGCTGCGCGCCGCTGATGATCTGCGCGACGGCGCTCTGGCTGGCCTGCGCCACGGTGAGCAGCGATAAATCGAGGTCTTTGATGCGGCTGCCCGCGTCGGTGTAATACATCAGGGTGTTGACCAGCGTTTCATTTCCCTGGAGCCACGTTGCCAGAGACGGGCTGATGGCAAAAGCTGCCGCCGCCGCGCCGATGAGCGCCGCCACACTGAGCACCCCACTGATGAATCCGCGGTACATGCCGAAGATCACGCTGACGGCCAGCGCCGCCAGAATCAGAATATCGATGACGTTCATGCCTTTTCCCCCTTACGTCGGCAGCTCGATCACGTAAATTTCCGAACCGGAGGCCACCACCGCGCGGTTGTCGTTCATCATGCCCAGCACGGCCGTCACATTGATCGGCAGCGCGTAGGCGCGGAAGGTCGTCTCTCCGAAGCTGCACACATAGACTGCGTTTTGAGAAAAACCGTAGACCGATTTTGTGCCCAGCCTGGCCGCGATGCAGGCGCTCGGCAGATGGATCACACGGTCCACGCTGCCGTACATCAGGCGCACATTGGCGATGCTGATGCCCTCGTTTTGCTCCTGCGCGGGGACGAGCAGTTGATAGAGCACGCTGCCGTTCTGCTTCACGTCCTCAACGGTATAGCCGTAAATCAGCGTCGGGCTGCTCTCCTCCAGCGCGCGGTAGCTGTAATGCAGAATCTGCCGCGTGGTCACGACGTTAAGCGTGCCGTTTTCGTCGTAGATCGAATAGGCGATATGCTCGCCGATGGAGCTTTTGCCGGTGGAGAGCTTGCCGGGTTGGAAGGTCTGCAATTCGGTGGAAATCACCGTGCCGGTCGTGTTCAGCCCCAGCACCCACATCAGCTCAATCGGCTGCGCGTTGGAGGTGGTGGAAGCCATGAAAAATCCGATATCCAGCAGCGTCTGATCGGAAACGGTGATGTTATCGACGATCTGGCCGCTGCCGTTGATGACGGAAACCACGCCGTTATCCGCGTCGCCCACAAACACGGCGACATATTCGTCGCCCACGCTGGCAAACTGCACGGTGTCGCTCATCTTATTGTTATAGATGAGGCGGCCGTTACGATTGAGGATGTACAGATCGTTGCCCGACCATGCGACGATGCGCTTTTCGTTGGCGTCATAGTCCGCGTTCGTGCCGATCTGGTAGCTCCACTCGTTGCCGCCCGTCGCGGCGACGCAGTGCAGCGTCGTGCCGTCGTAGAAAATCACGCTGTCGCCGAAAGGCGACACATTTTGGCTGAGCGTCGCGCCGATGCGCGACACGCGGCCGACGCTCTCCCGCGTCGAACCCGTCAGCGCGTAGGTGACGCACAAGGCGAGCAGACCGATAAGCGCCAGCGCCAGAATCACGGTTCGGATGGCGCCCTGCACCGTATTCTTCTTTTTATTCTTCTTCTTTTTTTCATCGTTCATCCCATAGGCTTTAAACGTTGTGTTCGCGCCGGTGAGATATTTGACGCGCCTATTGTTTCGATCCATGTCCGCATCCTTTCACGACGGAATTCCGTTGGACGTGCCGCCCAAAACCCACTTTTCCACTTTTGGAGACCCCACAGTCCCGCACGCCTTTTAGTTTTGGGATTTTGGGGCGCCAAAAGCCCAAAACCAAAAGGTTTTTGGCGTTTTGGGTTTTGGCGTCGTCTGTTTCTGGTTTTGGGGTTTTCATCCGCTTCTCCGCAAGTTATCAACAACGTTTTCCACAGTTTTACGGATTTTGTGGACAACTTGTGGAGAACTGTGGATAACCAGCAGATCATCCTGATTTTTCCCATTTTGACAGGATTTTTTCTTTTTTCCCAAAAGCGGCTCATATCCGCTTCAGTTCGCCTTTTTCCACCCGATATACCGCGCCCTGCTTCGCGCCAGCCAGATCCGAGAGATCCGTGCAGGTGACAAACGTCTGCACGCGGTCGATCCGCTCGATCAGCTGCCGTCTGCGGTTCGGGTCCAGCTCGCTCATCACGTCGTCCAGCATCAAAATCGGCGCTTCGCCGCTTTCCTGCCCGGCCCATTCGAGCTGAGCCAGCTTGAGCGAAAGCACTGCGCTGCGCTGCTGCCCCTGCGAGGCAAACGTGCGCGCTTCCCTGCCGTCAATGGTGATGGCGATATCGTCCCGATGCACGCCGACCGTGGTCGTCATCCGCCGCAGATCCTCGCTTCTCGCCCGCGCGAGCCGCTCCAAAAGCGCCTCATAAACGTTTTGCGCGTCCGCGACCTGCGAAACATAGCGCAGATTCAGTTCTTCCCGTCCGCCCGTCAGCGACAGATGGGCCGAACGGGCAAGCTGCGCCAGCTTATCAACGGCTTCCCGGCGGTTTTCGCAGATGACCGCGCCCACGCGCGCAAGCTGCTCGTCCCACATATCCAGCGTCGGCAGCAGCGACGGGTTTCTGGCAATCTCCTTGAGCAGCGCATTGCGCTGGTTGAGCGTGCGCACGGCGCGCTGGAGGGCATAAAAATAGGCTGGCCGCAGCTGAGAAAGCTGCATATCCATAAAACGCCGTCTTTCCGCCGGGCCTTCTTTGACGATTTGCAGATCTTCCGGCGAAAACAGCACGCCGCAGACATGGCCCAGCAGTTCGCCGATGCGTTCCGCCTGCCGAAGCCCAATGCGCACGGTTTTTTTCTTCTTCTGGGTGCGGCTGAGGATCACGGCAACCTCATGCGTGCCGTCGCGCTGAGCGGTTTTGACCGTCACCCGCGCGGTATCCTTTCCCCACTGAATCAGTTCTTCATCGCGCGAGGTTCGGTGGCTTTTGCCCAGGCAGCACAGGTGCAGCGCCTCTAAAATATTCGTTTTTCCCTGCGCGTTCGGGCCGGTGAATACGGTGACGCCCGCATCCGGCTCGATAACCGCCTTTTCGTAATTCCTGAAACAGCTCAGGCTGAGCGACGTAACCTGCATAGCAAAACACGGGGGTACTGCGGGGCGCTCTCCGGGAAACTCGCATAGGGGCGCTGTCCTCTGCCTGCGGCAGACGCGCCCGCTTCGCGAACGCGCAAGCGCTCCTTGCGATTTCCGATTTCCGCCATGCCGAATCCCGACAGCGGACGCATGGCTCCAATCCCCATCCCCCCGGCAGAGAACCGCGTTCCCTGCACCCTCTCTTTCCATCCGCGTTGCGGATGGAGAAATTTATATTTCTCCGTTAAAACCCGAAAAAACGCAAACCTCCCGGTCTTCTCCTTCGTTTATCGCGCCGCGATAAACGAGACGGGAGGTGCAGGAACCTCAGGTTCCTGCCGGGATGTGGGGCAGCGCCCCACCGTAACCCCTCGTCTCCTTACGCGTTGAATACGCGGACCGGAAGCACCAGATACAGATAGCTTTCCCCTTCCACCGGGCAGATCACGCACGGGCTGACGTTGGAATTGAAACGCATCACAATCTGTTCGTCGGAAAGCGCCTTGAGCACATCCGTGATGTAGCGCACGTTGAAGGCGATCGTCAAATCCTTGCCCTCGGTGCTCACCTGCATCTTCTCTTCCATGTCGCCCGTCTCGGAATTGGACGTAACCTCCAGCATTTCGCCGTCAATCTTAAAGCAGACCAGATTGGTCTTGCCTTCGCGGGCAATCAGGCTCGCGCGGTCGATGGCGCTGCCCAGCTCGGCGCGGTCCACCGTCACACGGGTCTGCCATTCCTCCGGCAGAATCTGGCGGTAGCGGATGAATTCGCCTTCCAGCAGGCGCGCAACCACGCGCGTCTGGCCGATGTTCATGCGCACATGGCTCCTAGTGAAGCACAGGGAGACGTTTTCTTCCGTATCCGCCAGGATTTTCGCAATGTCGCCCAAAACGCGTCCGCCAACCACCGCGCTGATCGGCTCAGCCGGGCCGACGACATTCTCCTTGCGCAGCGCAAGCCGGTATCCGTCCAGCGCGACGACGCGCATCTCGGTTTGGCTGATTTCCATCAGACAGCCGGTCAGAATCGGGCGGCTCTCGTCCTGCGCAATGGCGAACAGCGTCCGGCCGACCATATCCTTGAGCGTGTTTTGGGGCAGTTCAAAACTTGCGCCCTCCACCTGCGGCAATTCAGGATATTCCACCGGATCGAAACCGTTGATCGTCGTGCGAATGCTCGCGCAGCGAATCGTCGCCTGCATCCGCTCGCCGACCGTGATGTCGCATGGGCCTCCCGGCAGCTTGCGGATGATTTCGCAGAGCAGTTTACCCGGCAAAACGGCGCGCCCCTCCTCGCTGAACGTCGCGGGCAGCAGCGTTTCAATGCCCAGCGCCAGATCGGTGCAGGTCAGCCGCAGCCCTTCATCGCAGGATTCAAACAGAATGCCTTCCAAAATCGGCTTGGTAGAGCGCACAGCCAGCGCGCGGCTGACAATGGAAAGGGCGGTATTCAATTCATTGGTATCACAAGTAAAGCGCATTTTGATAACCTCCAATGGGGTAGTAGCAGTATATACGTTCAGCAGAAGAAGTCGTAGAGCGGTGGAAAAACGGGATAAGTGCCAAAAAGCCAAAACACAGCTGACTTTTGGCCTGTGGAAAACACTGGATAAAGCCCAAAACAACCGACCGGTTTATCCACAACGCTGTGCACAACTTAACCTCGTGCCCCAATAGAGCGCTGAAACGGTATAAAAGGGCAAATTCATACTTATTCAGTATTCGCGCTTTCGGGAAAAATTCCTGCCCGGACGGATAGAAGACTTTTGCACGCACATTCAGGAGCGAAAGGAAAATCGAAAGGGTTGAGAAAAACAGGCGGATGTGCTACACTGATAAAGATAAAGAAGGCGAAACAGATGTAAACTGGCTTGGATGAGATAATGGGGATTTTCAAGGTTCGCATGGCGAATCTTGAACAGGGGAAGTCCGGAAACCTCAGGTTTCTGGTAGGGTTTGGGACAAAAGCCCAATCGCTCCTCCGTCATCTTGAAGCAAAAGAAAGGCAGAAACAATGGAAACAGTCAGAAAAACGCGGAAACTCCCGGAGCGGGTGGCCGATAAACTGCGGGAGATGATCATACAGGAATCGCTGAAGACGGGCGCGAAACTGCCGGCCGAAGCGGAGTTGATGGAGCGCTTCGGGGTCAGCCGCTCGACGGTGCGCGAGGCGGTCAAAATTTTGCAGACGGAGCACATTGTCGATATTCGTCAGGGGCAGGGCACGTTTTTGTGCGCCATGCCGGGGCTGGCGAGCGACCCGTTGGGCCTGCGCTTTGCGGATCAGGAGGAATTGATTGCGCAGCTGCTGGAAACGCGGCTGCTGATTGAGCCGAGCGTCGCGGCGCTGGCGGCCGTCCGCAGGCAGGAAAAGCAGCTCGTCGCGATGAAAAATCTGCTGGATAAGATGGACAACGCTTATCTGCACGGCGAGGATTACACGCCGTATGATTTTGAATTTCACTCCCTGATTGCTCAATGCACGGGCAACGATGTGATGAAGCGCCTTCTGCCGACGATTCATGAATCCATTCAGGCGGGTTATCATCACACGCGCCGGGTAGAGGGCAGCTATCAGCGCGCAAGCCAATGTCATTTGGAGATGTACCGCGCGATCATGGAGCATGACAGCGCGCGCGCGCGTCAGGCAGCCCAGCGGCACATGATGCAGACGATGCACGACTCCGGCGTCGAGGTGCCGTCCGTGCTGGTGAAGTGAGGGAGACGTTCGAGGTTCTGCCTCGATCTCCGGCAGGAACCTGAGGTTCCTGCACCTCCCGCTGTATGGATTGCTGCGCAATCCATAGGGAATTTTGAATTGAGTCTGTTTATCGCGCAGCGATAAACAAGGAGGGAAATCCAAGAACCTCAGGTTCTTGGTGGGGTTCGGGGCAAAGCCCCGACGTAACCCCGCGATAAGTCATGAAAACAATTAAAGTCATCGCCCGAATCAGGAGCGACTTTCCGCAGAAATTCGGTATTCCGCGCCAGAGCGGCGTTGTGCCGGAAACGCGCGCAACCATTGTCTTTGAAAAACCGTATCAAAACCCGGACGCATTGCGCGGCATCGAGGGCTTTTCTCATCTGTGGCTGATCTGGGGATTTTCGGCCTGCGAGCGGGCGGAGTGGTCGCCGACGGTCCGCCCGCCGAGACTGGGCGGCAATACGCGCATGGGCGTGTTCGCCACAAGGTCGCCGTTCCGCCCCAATCCCATTGGGCTGTCGTCCGTGACGCTGGAAGAGGTGCGGCTGCACACGCCGGACGGGCCTGTGCTCATCGTCGGCGGCGCAGACTTGATGGATGGCACGCCGATTTATGATATCAAGCCCTATCTGCCATATGCCGACTGCCATCCGGATGCGGCGGGAGGGTTCGCCGAGAACCGGAAAAATTACGCGCTGGAGGTTGACTTTCCGCCGGAACTGGAAGCGCAGATTGCGCCCGAACATCGTGCGGCGCTGCGCGGCGTGCTGGCGCATGACCCGCGGCCGTCGTATCAAAGCGACCCGGAAAGGCTGTACGGCGTGGCGTTCGCGGAAAAGAACGTCCGGTTTACCGTCAGAGACGGCGTGCTGACGGTGCGGGAAATTGAACCGTTGAAAGAAGAATAAGAAAAAAGCTCAGGCTGAAAAAATGCTTGAGCTTTTTATGCGGTTGTAGGGGGGCGTTGCGCGTCCGTGGGAAGAAGAAAAACAGATTCAAACCGACTTGCGCGGAGTCAGGTATCGCTTTGCGATACAGGATGCCGGGAAGCCCAGAAACCTCAGGTTTCTGACGGAGTTTGAGGCGGAGCCTCAATCGTCGGCTTCTTCTTTCAGCAAATCCTTCAGCTTCTGATCCGGCGCGGAGGTTTCGTCTTCCGGCAGGTTCAGATCGATATGGTCGCCGGGCTGTTCCAGCGCGATGACGCGGGTCTGCGGTGTTTCTCCGGTGACGGCAAAGCGCAGCGCCACGTCCGGCCTGCCCTGAAAATGCATAGGGATGAAGAATTTGGGCTTTACGGTCATGATGAAATAGCCCGCGCCCGCGTCGTACATGCTGCCCTGACGGGGATCGACGGGGAAAAACGCCACGTCGATTTTCTGTTTGGGGATTGGCGCGACGCAGTCGTAAAACGCGCGCTCAGCGGCTTCGATTTCCGTGATGGAGGATTCATCCCGCCAATGCCACAGGTTCAGATCGCCCGCGTGGAACAGCGTGATGCCTGCAAAATTGACGTAGAACGAAACGCCTTCGTCCGTCGAGCCGTAGGCATGGACGGTCAGCGCGCCGAAACCGCGCTCGTCGCCGGGGGCCATGCGCACGCCGCGATGCGGTTCGGGAATGTCAAAGCCCAGAATGTACGTCGCCTTTTCGCCGCACAGATCGTAGATCGTCGGGGAAAAATGGTCGTCGTGGTGGTGGCTGACGAACACATACAGCTTTTCAAACGCCGCGAGCGTCTCTTTGCTGGGCAGACTGCGCTTATCCGGGCCGGTCTCGCTTGCGTCGAAGAGCAGGCCGGTATCGCCCAGCGATACGAGGAAGCCGCTTCCCCCTAAATATTCAATGGCGATATCCTTCATATCGATGCGCTCCCTTCTTTGGTTTCACTCCTTTCATTTTATCCATTTTTTTCCACTTGTCAATCTTTTTTGCCTTTCTTTCTCCACCAATGCTCCATTCAGTCCGTGAAAACGGTTTGAAAATGGAATTTATGCACCACTTTTCGTCAAAATCCGTCATAAAATGTCCGAAATCGGGGTTTCGCGCACCCCTTCGCGCCTAAGACAGACCGTGCGGCCGACTTGCTGCGATTTTTGATTCAAACTATAAATGAGCAAATTTGAAAAAATGCACAAATAAATAGAGACGTTCCAACGTGATATGTACCCCCAATACTGGACACCCAGTATTGGGGGTACATATCATTGGACCGGCCTCTTTTCGTTTATCCGTTTACTGGCGTTATTCCGCGAACCCCGTCATGCCCTGCAATCCCTTCACCTTCACGCTGAACGCGCCGCCTCTGGCGGAAAGCGTCTGCCCATCGTCGGTGACGAGCGTCTTTGCGCCGCAAACGTCTTCCGCCGTCAGGTAAACGACGACTTCCTTCGCGCTGCGGTTGATGAGCGTGACGGCACAGGCGTTTTCGGCCTGGCTGCCGAACGCGTCCCGTCCGCTTTCGTTTTTACGAATTACGCCGAGCACATCAGCGCAGGGCGCAAGATAGACGCATTCGCCGGTTCTGAGCACGGGATGCGCGTTCCGCATGGCGGTCATCGCCTGATAGCGGGCGAGCATCTGAGCGTCCTCGTGCCCCCACGGATAGGTGCGGCGGCAGAACGGATCGGCGCAGCCTTCCATGCCCGCTTCATCGCCGTAATAGATGCACGGCATGCCCGGCACGCTGAAAATAAAGCGGAGCATCAGCTGTTCGCGCAGCGCGCCGATCATCCGCTCTTCCGAAGAAAGGCGATGGTGCGCGCGCTGATCGCGGGGAATGTCGCTGCCGTCGTTTCCGGCCAACACGTTGAGAATGCGCGGCCTGTCGTGGCTGCCCATCAGGTTCATCAGCGCATAAAGGAACGGCTTGGGATAATTCTGCGCCAGCGAAGAAAGCTCTCTGGCAACGGCGGGCGCGTCCTTCTGTCCCGTTAAAAACGCGATGAGCGCGTCGCGGAGCGGATAATTCATCACGCTGTCCAGCGTATCGCCCAGGACGTAGGAGCGCATTTGTCCATAGGCGACCTTGTGGCTCGCGTCCTCCCAGACCTCGCCGAGCACCGCCGCATTCGGGGATACATCCTTAACCTGCTTGCGCAATTCGCGCAGAAAAGGCATCGGCAGTTCGTCGGCGACGTCCAGCCGCCAGCCGCTCGTGCCCTTTTTCACCCAATGACGCACGACGGAATCTTCGTCCTCCAAGATGAAGCGGCGGTAATCCTCGTCCATTTCGTTGACATTCGGCAGGGTTTTAAACCCCCACCAGCACTCATAATCATCCGGCCAATGGCGGAAGGTGAACCATTTGAAATACGGCGAATGCGGGTCGCGGTACGCGCCGACGTGTTCGCCGTGCGTGCCGCGACGGTTAAAATAGAGGCTGTCGTCGCCGACGTGGGAAAACACGCCGTCAAGCATCACGTGCATGCCCAGCTTTTTTGCGTCTTCACAGAGGCGAACGAGCGCCTGCTCGTCGCCGAACATCGGATCGATCCGGCGGTAATCGCTGGTGTCGTATTTATGGTTGGTGCGCGCGCAGAAAATCGGGTTGAAATACAGCACGCTCACGCCGAGCCGTTTAAGATACGGCAGTTTCTGGCGCACGCCTTCCAGATTGCCGCCGAAAAAATCGTTGGCAAAATTGTCGCCGTTTTCGGAGATGTTGAGAAACGGCATCTCATCCCACTTGTCGTGCAGGATGATGTTCTGCCCGTCCTTGGCGTGCATCAGCGCGTCCGTGCCCTCGCCGCGGCAGAACCTGTCCACCATGATCTGATACATCACGCCCTCGCGCATCCACGCGGGCGTATCGTAGGCCGCGTCATAGACCGTGACCTGAAAGCTCTCCTCGCTGCCCATCACGCCTTCGCCGCATCCGGTATGGTCGTCCGGCGCGCCAAGCACCACGCGCCCTTCTCTTGTCTCGCCCTCAAACCGATACCACAACAGATTGGGCGTATCGCCCACGCCGATCTGCGCTTCATAAACCGTCTTTCCGTTCCGCACGCCGAGCGAACGCATGGGATAGCGGCGTTCCGCCCCATTCCAGACACGCAAAAAAAGTTCGAGCGGCGTCTGATCGCCTTCTGCGGTCACACGCAGCCGAACCTGACCGCCCGCCGCAACCGCGCCCTGCGGCTTGCGGTCAAACGGGCTGAGGGTATGATGTTTCAAAACCATGTTCGTGAAACGCTCCGTCTTTTCAGAATCGCGCCCCGCCGATTCCGCGCGGGGACTTCTTATTTTTCATTTTAACGTACTTGCCCTATGCTGTCAAGCGGACTGAAGCCGCCTCCGCCTTTGGTGCAGAGAATCGGCCCCTCCCATGTTTTCCGCGCGCCAATCCCTTCATGCGGCGCGTTTTTTCAAAATCGTCGTTCCACGCCGAGAGTTCACATTTTTGTTTCATTCCCATTACTTCCCTGCTACATCCGCGCGCTATAATACCTCATACACAAGGTTGGAAAGGGGGCACGCAGCATGGCGAAGCGAATTTTCTCTCTGGCGGCGGTCTGTCTGCTGGGCTTCATGCTGCTGCCCGCCGCAAACGAATCGGCGCAAACCGTATCCGTGGCCGTCGGTTCAAACAGCTCCGCAGCGGACGACGCGTCCGCTGCCGGACAGCTGCTTTTCCCCGAACTGTCGGACACGGATATCACGGGCATCCGCATCCATGCCAACGACGACTGCGAATTTGATTTCAGCGTGCGCGGCGAACTGAGCGTCAACGGGCAAAAGGCCGATGAAGAGGTTTTTTCCACGCTGGTCGATCAGCTGACGGCGGACAGCTTCACGCTCTGCGATGATTTTGAGCCGCAGAACGACGCGCTGCTCACCGTCACGGTTTACACGGACACGCAGGATTTTTCCGCCAGCTTTTATCAGGAACAGGGAGACGACAAATATGCCTACGTCGTCGCCGGCGCGGACAACGAGCGCTTTCTGAAAACAGACGCGTGGCGCGTAGGCACGCTGCTGCTGACATGCGAGGGCACGCGCATCTTTGACGCAAGCGGGCAGGAAACGCCGGTGGATTAGCCCTTCAGCCACGCCTCCCAAATCTCCGGGCAATAGCCGACGGTGGCGCGGCGGCCGTCGCGGACGATGGGCAGTTTGAGCAGTTGCGGTTTTTCCATCAGCCCCGCCAGAATTGAATCTCGGCTTTGCGTGTAGGCGATGACGCTTTCGCGGTATGCCTTGCTCTCCCGATCGCAGAGCGCATCCAGACCGACAGCCGCCGCAACGCTTTCCAATTCGCGCTTGCCGATACCGTATTTAAGCACGTCTACCCGCTGATAGGATACGCGGCGCTCCTTGAAAAAGCGCTCGGCTTTCTGGGTGTCAAAGCCTTTTCCGCAATAAATCTGATAACCCATCTTGATTCCTCCGTTCTTTCCCTTATAATAGAGCATGATAACCGCTTCACCCCATTCCGTCAAGCGGTCGTTTTTTCGGCCCCAAGCCGTTTCTGCAAAAACAGGCGGAAGCGCGCATGGCGCGTCCGATTTTCGCTCTATGATCCACGGAAAAATCCACGGAGGTTTTATATATGAAGAAAAAAATCGCGCTCATCACCGGCGCGTCCGGCGGCATCGGCGGCGCATGCGCCGAAACACTGGCGCGCGCGGGCTATACGGTGCTGCTCCACGGCTGTCATGGGCTTGAGCACGCCAAAGCGCTGGCGGATCGTCTCTGCGCCGAGGGCTGCGACGCACACGCCGTCTGCTGCGATCTGGCCGACAGCGAAAGCGCGCAGGCCATGTGCCGCGACATTCTCGCCCTGTATCATCGCGTGGACGCGCTGGTGCTGTGCGCGGGCGTTTCGCATACCGGGCTTTTCTGCGACATGACGGATGAACAGTGGCGCACGGTCATGGATGTAAACGTCTCCGGCATGTTTTACCTCATTCGCGCGCTTGCGCCGGGCATGATCGCCCGAAACGAAGGCGCGATTGTCACCGTTTCCAGCATGTGGGGGCGCGTCGGCGCATCGTGCGAAGTCGCCTATTCCGCCAGCAAAGCCGCCGTCATCGGCCTGACCCGCGCGCTGGCCAAGGAGCTGGGACCGAGCGGCGTGCGCGTCAACTGCATTGCGCCCGGCGTCATCGACACGCGCATGATGGACGAACACAGCGACGAAACCAAAGCCGCGCTGGCGGAAGAAACGCCGCTCTGCCGTCTCGGCACGCCGCAGGACGTGGCGGGCGCCTGCGCGTTTTTGCTCTCGGACGCGGCCGCCTTCATCACGGGGCAGGTTTTAGGTGTGGACGGCGGCTATATTTAACAAATTGTTAAAAAACGGTTTTTGACAGTTTTTTACACAAAAATGACGGAATTCTCCCATTCGCGCGCGAAACTTGTGGTCAGTTATCGACAGCGACCACATCATATTGTGGATAACCCGAAGACATTCGGCAGAGAGAGCTGCGGAAAACTGCATTTTTCTTCATTTCGCCGTTTGCCAAAAAAGCCTTGAAAGCAGGGCTTTTTTTTGATATGATAGGAAAGCTTCATTGAAAACTTATCCACAGGCGTGGCCCATCTGTCCACAGGCTGTGGAAATCATTGTGGATATCCACAGCATATCCACAGGATGATGTGTATAGATTGTGGGAAAGCGGCCGTCAATCGCCGCAGGAAATACGGAGGTTTCTGCCATGGATCATATCGAATTATGGGACAAGGCCAAAGCGCTGATGCGCGAAGAGCTGGCCAACGTCTCCTATACGACGTGGATTGAGCAGCCGCTCAAGCCCGTTTATGTGGTGGATGACAAGCTCGCGCTGGAAGTCATCAGCGACTTTAACGAAAAAACCATCCGGGCGCGCTACCTGTCCATGATTACCGCGGCGGTGAGCCAGGCCGCCGGGCGCGAAATGACCATCGAGCTGATGAGCGTCAAGGAGCGGATTGAATGGCAGGAACGCCAGAAGAAGGAAGAGGCGCCCGCGATGCAGGGCATCAACATGTTCAACCCGAAATCGACGTTCGACACGTTTGTGGTCGGCTCGTCAAATCGGTTTGCGCATGCCGCCGCGCTGGCCGTCGCCGAACAGCCGGGCGTAGCGTATAACCCGCTGTTCCTCTACGGCGGCGTCGGTCTGGGCAAAACGCACCTGATGCACGCCATCGGCCATTTCATTCAGGAACATTTTCCGAACATGCGTATGCTCTACCTGCCCAGCGAAATGTTTACCAACGAGTTGGTCGCCGCCATCAAGAACAACAAAAACGTGGAATTTCGCAACCGTTTCCGCAACGTCGATGTGCTGATGCTGGACGATATTCAGTTTATCGCCGGCCGCGATTCCACGCAGGAAGAGTTTTTCCACACGTTCAACGCCCTGCACAGCGCGGGCAAGCAGATCATCATTTCTTCCGATAAGCCGCCGCGCGAAATCGCCCGTCTGGAAGAGCGGCTCCGCAGCCGCTTTGAATGGGGCCTGATTGCCGACATTCAAAAGCCGGATTTCGACACCAGAGTCGCCATTCTGCGCAAAAAGGCCGACAACGAAGACATCGAAGTCAGCGACGAAATGCTGGAGCTGATCGCCGGGCGCATCGAGAGCAACATCCGCGAGCTGGAAGGTTCGCTGACCCGCGTAAACGCTTATGCGAAGCTGAACCACTGTGACATCAACGAAGAAGTCATTTCGCTCGCGCTGCGCGACATCAACATTCATCGCGATCCCAAACGCATCACGCCGGAACTGATTATCGATTGCGTAGCCGATTATTACGGGATGAGCGCGGACATGGTTCGCAGCGATTCCCGCAAAAAGGAAATCGCGCAGGCCCGCCACGTCGCGGTCTACCTGACCCGCGAGATGACCAGCCTCAGCCTGCCGCGCATCGGCGACGCCTTCGGCCGGGATCATTCGACGATCATCAATTCCTGCGACAAGATCACCAAACAGCTGGAAAACCAGCCCGATATGAAGGGCACCATCGCCGATCTGAAAAAGATCATTTCGGAAAAATAACCCTTCCCCGCCTGCCCGTTTTCTCAGCCTCCGCTTGATTCCCGCATGTTTCGATTTGCCCCGCCGCGCGCGGCAGATGAAACATGCGCCGATCAAGCGGAGGCTTTTTTGCGGTCAAAACATCCTTCATTCTCCATAATTTATCCGGAAATATGGAAAATAAAAAAATTTCAAATTCCCGGTTGACAAACGCACTTTCCTATGGTATGCTTTATCACGTTAAAGCGATAGCACATTAAAGCGAACCTCCGGCAGCCAAACCGCCGGATATCAGGAAAGGAGCAATCCCCTATGAAGAAAATGCTTGCCGCTCTGCTGGCCGCCGTCATGACTCTCTGCTTTGCCGCCGCGCTGGCGGAAGATACCGGCCTTGAAGACCTCAAGGCGAAAGGCACGTTTGTGATGGGCTTTGACGAGGAATACCCGCCGATGGGTTTCGTCGATGAAAACGGCGAATATGTCGGCTTCGATATCGATCTGGCAAAGGAAGTCACCAGCCGTCTGGGCGTGGAGCTCGTTCTCCAGCCGATCGCGTGGGATTCCAAGGAGCTGGAGCTTTCCGGCAAAAACATCGACTGCATCTGGTCCGGCCTGACGATGACGCCGGAACGCATCGAGCAGATGACCTTCTCCATTCCGTATCTGGCCAACGAGCAGATTCTCGTCGTGCGCACGGATTCCGGCATCGCCTCCAAAGCGGATCTGACCGGCAAGGTGCTCGGCACGCAGGCGGGTTCCAGCTCGGTGGATGTGCTGAACGCCAATCCCGATCTGCTGGCCGCCATCGGCGAGCCGCAGCTGTATGACGATTTCGTCACCGCGCTGATGGATCTCAAGCTTGGCGGCATCGACGTGCTGCTGATCGACTCTGTTGTCGGCAACTATTACATCGCCCAGCAGGATGACCCGACGATGTTCACCGTTCTGCCTGAGGTGCTGGAAGCCGAGGAATACGGCATTGCCTTCCGCAAGGGCGAGCAGACGCTGGCCGACGCGGTGAGCCAGCAGCTCATCGATATGGCAAACGACGGCACGCTGGACACCATCCGCGCCAAGTGGTTCGCCAACGACATCACGCTGGTCGCCAAGTACGCGCAGTAAGTAAAACAAGGGCGACGTTGGGGCTTTGCCCCCAAACCCCGGCAGGGAACTGAGTTTCCTGCACTTTCCGTTTCGCTTCGCGGCGGTTTTACGAAACCAAGCAAAATAAAGGATGCCGAAAGGCATCCTTTTCATGCGATTGTTTCTTTCCAAATTCACGTTTCCGGAGGCTTTCATGAGGTATTTCAACAATTTCGACGCGTTTATGAAGCTCGTGCTTTCCATGAAGGACGGCTTTGGCAACACGCTGATGATTTTCTTTTTCACGCTGCTGTTCTCCCTGCCGCTGGGACTGGCCGTGGCGCTGCTGCGCATGAGCAGGCGGAAGATCATCAGCGTGCCGACGTCGCTGTACATCCTTGTCATGCGCGGTACGCCGCTGATGCTGCAAATCTTCGCGATCTATTTTGCCATTCCGACGCTGACGGGCGTAAACCTCGACCGCATGAACGCCACCATTCTCGCCTTTTCTATCAACTATGCCGCCTACTTCGCCGAGATTTTCCGCGGCGGCATTCAATCCATCCCCGTCGGCCAGCATGAGGCCAGCCAGGTGCTGGGCATGACGCGCGGGCAGACCTTTTTCCATATCGTTCTGCCGCAGGTGATGAAGCGCGTGCTGCTGCCGATCAGCAACGAGGTCATCACGCTGGTCAAGGATACGTCCCTTGCCAACGTGATCGCCGTCGCCGAGCTGTTCCGTGCGGCGAAAAACGAGGCCAGCCGCACCGCGTCGGTCGAGCCTCTGTTTGTCGCAGGGCTTTTCTATCTGCTGATGAACGGCGTGGTTTCGCTGGTATTCAGTTATCTCAACCGCCGCATGGCGTACTATAAAGACTGATCCCCTCTCAGGCGCGGGATGATAAAGGAGTTTAAGATGCTTCAGGCGATTGATATCAAGAAGAAATTCGGCGGCAACGAGGTCTTAAAGGGCGTAACCGTGCGTGTGGACAGGGGCGAGGTCGTCGCCATCATCGGCCGCAGCGGTTCGGGCAAGAGCACGCTTCTGCGCTGTCTCAACCATCTGGAAACCATCGACAGCGGCGAAATCCGCATCGACGGCCAGCCGATGGTCACGACCGGTTCGGACGGCATTGCGCGCTATCAAAAGGAAAAGGATTTGCGCGGCCTGTGCCTCAAGATGGGCCTCGTCTTTCAGGATTACAACCTCTTTCCGCATTACACGGTACTGCGCAATCTTGTCGCGCCGCAGCAGTTTGTGCTCCGCCGCAGCCATCAGGAAGCCGAACAGAAAGCCATGCTCCTGCTGGAAAAGGTCGGCCTTGCGGATAAAGCGGGCGCTTATCCCTGCAACCTTTCGGGCGGACAGTGCCAGCGCGTCGCCATTGCGCGGGCATTGGCGATGGACCCGGAAATTCTCTGCTTCGACGAGCCGACAAGCGCGCTCGATCCGCAGCTGACGCAAGAGGTTTTGAGCGTCATCCGCCAGCTGGCCGACGAAAAGCGCACGATGATCGTCGTCACCCATGAAATGAATTTCGCCCGCGACGTAGCCGACCGCGTCATCTACATGGCAAACGGTCTCGTCGTGGAGGACGGACCGGCCAAGCAGGTGCTCGGCAACGACCGCAGCGAAGCCATCCGCGCGTTCGCGGGAAAAAGCGATTATTGAGCGGCATGAAACCGCCTTCTTCTCCGCCGCTGTTTTCGTACAAAATAAAACCCATTCTGCGCATGCAGTTGGCGTTTCCCTCTTATGTTTTTACATCAAGAGGGTCTTTTTCTCGCCGGAAGTTTAGCCCCATTAAACCCGCACATTTTTCCCGCTGAACTTTATGGTTGACATTGCGCCCCTTCTAGCATATAATCATGCTGTTTTTATGGGTTGTGGCTTCCGCTTCAGCCCGAACAGGTTCAATCACTCAGGGAGGAAACCATGCAGGATACCCTTCTTTCGTTACAACACATCACCAAGAATTTCGGCGAGGGCGACGTTCTGCGCGATATCTCGCTGGATGTGGCCCGCGGCGAATTTGTCACGCTGCTGGGCGCTTCCGGCTGCGGCAAAACGACAACCCTGCGCATCATCTCAGGCCTTGAAATGCCGGACGAGGGCACGGTGCTGCTGGATGGCAAAGACGTCACCGCGCTGCCTCCGGAACGCCGCCCGGTCAACACGGTGTTTCAAAGTTACGCTCTCTTTCCGCACATGAACGTGGAAAAGAACGTGGCCTACGGCCTGCGCGTGCGCGGGATGGATAAGGCTTCCATCGCAAAGCGCGTGCGCGAAATGCTGGAACTGGTGCAGATGGAAGATTATGCAAAGCGCATGCCCAGCCAGCTTTCCGGCGGTCAGCGTCAGCGCATCGCCATCGCCCGCGCGCTTGCGCCAGAACCGGAACTGCTGCTGTTGGATGAGCCGCTGGGCGCGCTGGATTTGCAGCTCCGCCGCCAGATGCAGCTTGAGCTCAAGCGCCTGCAAAAAAAGCTGGGCATCACCTTCGTCTACATCACGCACGATCAGGAAGAGGCCATCAACATGTCCGACCGCATCGCCGTCATGCGTGGCGGCCGCTTTGAGCAGATCGGCACGCCGGAAGAAATCTACGACGAGCCGAAGACGCACTACGTCGCGCAATTCATCGGCCGCTCCACGATTCTGGATGGCACGGTGGAATCCGTCGGCCGAAACACGGCGGTCATCCGCGGCGCATGCGGCAGCTTCAGGGTGGACGCTTCCCGCGCGCTTCTGATTGCGGAGGAATCCTGCGAGGTCTGCGTGCGCACGGAGCGCATGCGCGCTTCGTCCGTGCCGATTGAGGGTTTTGATCTGCCCGCGACGGTGCGCGAAGCGCGATATGCAGGCGGCAGCGTGCTGACCTATGTCACGCTGAAAAACGGGACGGAAGCCGTCGCCACAAGCGAAGGCCGCCTGAGCGACGCGCTCAAGCCGGGCAGCACGGCCTACCTGTACTGGAATCCGGCGCAGGCCGCCGTCATTGGGGGGACTTCCCATGGCGCGTAAAAATTCCCTCAAAGCGCACGAACAGCGCACGCGCGCGCTGATGGCCGCGCCGATGGCGGCATTCGGCGTGCTGCTGGTCGCTCTGCCGCTGATTTACGTGTTCTGCACGTCGCTGGTTACAGGCGGCAAGCTTGAATGGGGCATGGCGCTGACGCTTTCCAACTACAAAGCGCTGCTGCGCGAGGATTATCTCAAGGTTTTTGCCAACAGCTTGCAGCTTGCGTTCTGGACGACGGCGATTTCCCTGCTGGTGGGCTATCCCTTCGGCTACTGCATGGCGCGCGCGCCGCGCAAGTGGAAAGCCCTTCTGATGATGCTGGTCATCATCCCGTTCTGGACGAGCGCGCTGGTGCGTATTTACGGCTGGAAGATCCTTTTACAGGCCAACGGCCCGCTCAACGGCATGCTCCGCTCTCTGGGGCTGATTCAGAAAAACATCAAGTTTCTCGGTTCGTATGGCTCGGTGCTGCTGGCGATGGTCTACTGCCTGATTTCCTTCATGATTCTGCCGTGCCACAACGCGGTGGATAAGATGGATTTCACGCTGGTGGAAGCCGCGCGCGACTTGGGCGCAAATCCCGTTCGGGCGTTTTTCACCATCACCCTGCCGATGACCATGCCGGGCATTCTCGCCGGCTGCGTGCTGGTGTTCGTGCCCAGCGTCGGGCTGTTCTATCTGTCGGATATCATGGGCGGCGGTCTGGTGCTGGTGGGCAACCTCATCCGCGATCAGCTGCTCAAAGTGCGCGACTGGAACGTCGGTTCGGCCATGAGCATGATTCTGATTGTGCTTTCCGCCGGTATCTACCTGCTTTACCGCAAGGTCGGCGGCGATGATCTGGGGGTGATGTGATGGCGCAGAATAAGCGGCGCAAAAAGCGCAAGGTCTTTTCTCCCATCTATCTGACGCTGGTGCTCATCATCCTCTATCTGCCGATTCTGATGGTGATCATCTATTCCTTCAACAGCGGGCGCACCATCGGCAGCTGGCAGGGCTTCACAACAAGCTGGTACAGCCGCCTGTTTTCCAACGCCCTGATGGCCGACGCGCTCAAAAATTCGCTGATTCTGGCCGTAGTCTCCGCCCTGCTGGCGGGCGGCGTGGGCACGCTGGGCGCCATCGGGCTGGCCCGATCCCATCTGAAATTCGGCGGCACGGTCGAAACCCTCGCCACACTGCCCATGATGATTCCCGAACTCGTGCTGGGCATGGCGTATCTCTCCGTGTTCACCGCCGTGGGCTTTAAGCTCGGCATGGGCGCGCTGATTCTGACGCACACGACCTTCTGCATTCCGTATGTATTCATCAACGTCAAATCCCGCCTGATCGGCATGGACCCCGCGCTGTCGGAAGCCGCGCGCGATCTGGGCGCAAACCCGATGCGCGTGCTGAAAGATATCACCCTGCCGCTGGTCTTTCCGGCAGTGCTCTCCGGCATGATGCTTTCCGCCGCGATGAGCCTGGACGACGTGGTGATTTCCTTCTTCGTCACCAGCGCCGAAACGACCACCCTGCCGCTCAAGGTCTACACTGGCCTGCGTTCGGGCGGCACGCCGGAAATCAACGCCCTTTCCACGCTGATGCTCGGCGTGATCTTCATCTGCGTGGCGCTCAGCCAGTTTTTGACGGCAAAAAGCAATGCGAAATTAAAATAAGCTGGTTTCGACCGCCGCGAAGCGAAGAAAGGGTGCGGGGAACATGTTCCCTGCCGGTGTTAGGGGCGGAACCCGAAATACTGAATCAGACGCACTCCGCGTTTGAGATAAATCAACCATTCCTTAATCAAGGAGGGACATGGACATGAAGAAACTGTTTTGCATGCTGCTTGCGCTGCTGGCCATCGGCAGCTGCGCCCTTGCGGAGACCGAGAACGCGGCCGACGAAGCCGTGCTCAACATCTTCACCTGGGAAGGCTACATCGACTACGAGACCGTCATCAAGCCTTTTGAGCAGGAGACGGGCATCAAGGTCAACTATGCGACCTTCTCCAGCAACGAGGAGATGTATGAAAAGCTCTCCGCGGTAAACGGCGGCGACTACGACGTGGTGCTGGCCAGCGACTACATACTCAACACCACCCGCGAAGCCGGGCTGATGCAGCCGTTCGACGCTTCCATCGTGGATAACTACGCCAACCTGAACGAGGGTTTCACCCATCAGTTCTTCGATCCGGACAACCAGTACGTCGTGCCGTATGTGAGCGGCATTCCGCTGATCGTCTATGATCCGTCCGTGGTGGATATCGACATCAAGGGCTTCAACGACCTGTGGGATTCGTCCCTTGAGGACAGCATCGGCCTCATCGACGACGCGCGCGTGACCATCGGCATGGTGCTGCTCTCCATGCACGAGAGCATGAACACCACCGACGACGCGGTGCTCGCGGAAGCGGCGGAGAAGCTCGATTCTCTGCGCAGCAACATCCACGTGCTCGAATATGAGAACCTGCACAACTATCTGGTCTCCGGCGACATCTCCGTGGCCTACACCTTCACGCCGTTCGTCGCGCTGGCGCTGGACGCCAACCCGGATTTGAAGGTCGTCTGGCCGGAAGAAGGTCTGGGCTTCGGCATTGACGGCTGCTTCATCCCGGTAAACGCGCCGCACGCCAGGAACGCGAACATCTTCCTGCAGTATCTGCTCCGTCCGGAAGTCGCGGCAACCTGCGCCGAGTGGCAGTACTACTGCTGCCCGAACGAAGCCGCTAAGGCGTATCTGTCCGAAGAATACCTGAACAATCCGGTGTTCAACGGCATTTATGACCGCCTCGACGACGCAGAATATGTGCGCAACCTGTCCAGCGAGGACGAGCAGAAGTTCCAGGATATCTGGACGAAGTTTAAGCTGAGCATGCAGTAACTCCTTTTTCATGGAGTAGCGGGGGCGGCAGAGCCGCTCCTGTCTTGAAAAACCCGTCCGATTTCGGGCGGGTTTTTCAAGACGGATGAACCGCCATATTTTCCTGTTCGTAAGATGAAGTATGGAGGAAAGAATCATGTCAAAACTTTTCATTTCCGGCGGAACGGTCATCGATCCGGAAACCTTGACGCGCTTTTCGGCAAATGTGCTCTGCGAAGACGGGCGCATCGCCGCCATCTATAAGGAACCCGCGAACGCGCCGAAAGACGCTCAGGTGCTCGATGCATCCGGCTGCTTTGTCTGCCCCGGCTTTGTCGATCCGCACGGTCATATCGACGGCTGCAAGCGCACCGGCATGCTTTCGCTTTTGCAGGGCATCACGACGACAGTCGGCGGCAACTGCGGCTTTTCCCCGCTGGATACGGGCGCGTTTCTGCGCAGCCAGACGGAATTTCCGATTCATCAGGCGGAGCTGGTCGGCCTGTGCGCGCTGCGCGAAGCGGCGGGCGTGACGGATTTGTTTGCCCCGGCCAGACGCGCGCAGGTGCACACAATGGAAACCCTCTGCGAACGCGCGCTGCAGGGCGGCGCGGCGGGCGTTTCCCTTGGGCCGGGCTATGCGCCGGGCTCGTCGCTGGAGGAAATGGAAGCCCTCTGTGCGATGGCGCGCAAATACGGCCGCCCCGCCGCCATCGACACGCGCATGTACGCCATGACCGACCTCAACTCGTTGCAGGAAGCCATCGAACTGGCGGAAGTCACGGGCTGCCGAATGATTATTTCTCACTTTGAATATCAATACGGCGTAGGCATTGAATACAAGGCGCTGGAAATGCTGGAGCTGGCGCGCGACCGCGGCGTGGATATGCGTCTGGACAGCGGGATGTACAAGGATTGGTGCTCCTCCGTCGGTTCGGCGCTCTTTGAACCGGTAACCATGCGCGACAACGGCATCGAGCTGCGTCATCTGCGCATCATCACGGGCGAACACATCGGTCTCGTGCCGGATCAGGCGCTCTACGAGCATCTGCGCGAGGCGCACCCGTGCGACGCGGTCGTCGTCAACACCGGCAGCGAGGAGGCCGTCTACACCATCCAGCGCTATCCGCTGACGATGGTTTCCACCGACACGGGCAGTTACGCGCCGGGCGAAGGCCATCCGCAGATCGCGGGCAGTTTCCCGCGCTATCTGCACAAAATGGTCGTCGAGCGCGGCGAACTCAGCTGGGAACAGGCCGTTTATCACACGACGCTCCTCCCCGCGCAGACAATGGGCTTCAGCCGCAAGGGGCGCATCCGCACGGGCATGGACGCGGATCTGCTCGTCTTCGACCCCGAAACCATCCGCGACCGCGCGGATTTCCCCGGCCTCGGCCGCCCGGACGCCGCGCCGGAAGGTATTCGTTTTGTCATCGTCTCCGGCGAAGTCGCCGCCGAAAACGGGTGGGCAACCGGCGTGATGGCGGGCAAAGCGATGGATTCATTTGATTCCATTTATCCGACGCACAGCGCAAAGGCCGGAGATTAAATTTCCCTGCTTGACAACTTGTCACATTCGGGCTACAATAGTATGCAAATCGCACATCACTTTTTAAACAGCCGTTATTTTCAGGCCGTAAAAGCAATGATGGAACAAAGACGCTCCTCTGACCTCCAGAGAGTCGGCGCTCGGTGCAAGCCGATGGCGGAAGAGCGGGATAACTCACTCCGGAGCCGCCTCTGTGCCAAGCAGAGGCCGAACCCGCCGCGTTAAGGCGCAAGAGGGTTTCCGCGTTTAAGCGGAGATCGAATCAGGGTGGTACCGTGTGGCATTTCGCCTCGCCCCTGCGAAAAGCAGGTGTGCGAGGCTTTTTCATACTATTTCACATTGAGACAGGCGCTTTTGTTTTCAGAGAATTTCGTACCTGCGGGTACGACCGAGGGGCTTTTCGTTCGCCCTTTGGAAACCTTCGACTGCGATACAGACAGGTTTTGATGAGAAGTAGTACCATTTCTTTTTCAGGGAGGAATTGAAGCTATGGGCATGACCATGACACAAAAAATCCTTGCGCGTGCTGCGGGCGTTGACAGCTGCCGCGCGGGCGAACTGCTCATGTGCAAGCTGAACCTTGTGCTGGGCAACGACATCACCGCCCCCGTGGCCATCAACGAGTTCAATCGGATGGGCGCAACAAAGGTCTTTGATCCCGCGAAGATCGCGCTGATTCCGGATCACTTTGTGCCGAACAAGGATATCAAGGCCGCGACGCTGGCCAAGCAAATGCGCGAATTCGCGCGCGCGCAGCACATCGTCCACTACTACGAAGTGGGCCGCGTGGGCATCGAGCACGCGCTGCTGCCGGAACAGGGCATTGTCGCGCCGGGCGAAGTCATCATCGGCGCGGACAGCCACACCTGCACCTATGGCGCGGTGGGCGCGTTCTCCACGGGCGTCGGTTCGACGGATATGGGCGTAGGCATGGCGACGGGCGAATGCTGGTTCAAGGTGCCGGAAGCCGTCAAGGTTGTGCTGACGGGCAAGATGAAGCCGTGGGTCAGCGGCAAGGACGTGATTCTGCACCTCATCGGCGAAATCGGCGTGGATGGCGCGCTGTATCAGTCCCTCGAATTTACGGGCGACGGCGTGAAGGAAATCCCCATGGACGGCCGCCTGACCATCGCGAACATGGCGATTGAAGCGGGCGCGAAGAACGGCATTTTCCCGGTGGACGACGTCTGCCGCGAATACCTCAAGGGCCGCGTGAACCGCGAGTGGACGGCGTTTGAGGCCGACGCGGACGCGGAATACAGCCGCACCGTGACCATCAACCTCGACGAGCTGGATATGACCGTCTCCCTGCCGCACCTGCCGGAAAACACGCGGCTCGCGCGCGACTGCAAGCAGGAAATCGATCAGGTCGTCATCGGCAGCTGCACCAACGGCCGCATCAGCGACATGCGCGTCGCCGCGCAGATTCTCAAGGGACACAAGGTTAACGATCATGTGCGCTGCATCGTCATTCCCGGCACGCAGCAGGTTGTCAAGGACTGCCTGAAAGAAGGTCTGGTCGATATCTTCATCGACGCAGGCGCGATTTTCACCATGCCGACCTGCGGCCCGTGCCTGGGCGGTTTCTGCGGCGTTCTGGCCGACGGCGAACGCGCTGTTTCCACCACCAACCGCAATTTTGTCGGCCGCATGGGCCACACCGGCAGTGAAATCATTCTGGCCAGCCCGGCGGTCGCCGCTGCTTCCGCCATCATGGGCCGCGTCGCCACGCCTGAGGAGGTGCTCTAAGATGTTCGTTCAGTCTACCGTCATCAAATACGGCGATCACATCGATACGGACGTGATTATCCCCGCCCGCTACCTCAACACGACCGATCACGCCGAGCTGGCCTCCCACTGCATGGAGGATCTGGACAGCGATTTCAAGAAAAAGAGCGAAACGAGCCGCATCATCGTCGCGGGCCGCAATTTCGGCTGCGGTTCTTCCCGCGAGCATGCGCCGATCGCCATCAAGGCCAGCGGCATTCAGCTCGTCATCGCGGACAGCTTTGCCCGGATTTTCTACCGCAACTCCATCGATATCGGCCTGCCGATCATCGAGTGCCCCGCGGCGGCGAAAGCCATTCGTGACGGCGACGAAGTGGCGGTGAATCTGGATACCGGCGTAATTGAGGATAAGACCACGGGTGAAAGCTTTACCGCCGCGCCGTTCCCGCCGTTCATCCAGAAGATCATCGCCGTCGGCGGCATTGAAAATTTCGTTCGCGAAAAAATCGCGGGAAAGGCGTAAGCCATGAAAGCGAATATCGTCACCCTGCCGGGCGATTACATCGGCCCGGAAATCATCGCGCAGGCGGTCAAGGTACTTGAGGCCGTCGCGGCCAAATACGGCCATGAATTCTATTTTGACGAGCGCAAACTCGGCGGCGCGTCCATCGACGCGTTTGGCGTGCCGCTGACGGATGAAACGCTGGCGGCCTGCAACGCGGCGGACGCGGTGCTGATGGGCAGCGTCGGCGGCCCGAAGTGGGACGCGGTCGAACCCGCCCGCCGCCCGGAAAAAGGGCTGCTCGCCCTGCGCAAAGGCATGCAGGTGTTCGCCAATCTGCGCCCCTGCACGATTCATCCGCAGCTCTCCGGCGCGTGCTCGCTCCGCGCGGACATCATTGCCAAGCCGATTGACATCATGATTCTGCGCGAGCTGACCGGCGATATCTACTTCGGCAAGCGCTGGCGCAGCGATGACCGCGCGGCGGCGACGGACGAGATGGCCTATTCCGTGCCGGAAGTCGAGCGTCTGGCGCGCATCGGCTTTGAAATGGCGAAAAAGCGCCGCGGCAAGCTCTGCTCGGTGGACAAGGCCAACGTGCTGGAATGCAGCCGCCTGTGGCGCGAGACGGTCGAGCGCCTGAGCCATGAATATCCGGAAGTTGAAGTCAGCTATATGTACGTGGATAACGCCGCGATGCAGCTGATTCTCAATCCGGCGCAGTTTGACGTGATGATCACCGGCAACCTGTTCGGCGACATCCTCTCCGACGAGAGCGCCGCGATTGCAGGCAGTCTGGGCATGATGCCTTCCGCCAGCCTGGGCAGCACGACGCGCGGCCTGTATGAGCCGATTCACGGCAGCGCGCCGGATATCGCGGGCCGCAATATCGCCAATCCGCTGGGCACGATTCTCTCCGGCGCGCTGCTGCTGCGCCACAGCCTCGGCCTGGAGCAGGAGGCCGCCGCGATTGAAAAGGCGATTTCTCAGGTGCTCGACGAAGGATATCGCACGGGCGACATCTTCTCCGAAGGCTGCACGAAAGTCGGCTGCACTGAGATGGGCGATCTCGTCGCGGCGCGGGTGTAAGGGGAACGTTGAAGCGCCGCCTCAAGTCCGAGAAACTCGCATAGGGGCGCAAGCGCTCCTTGCGATTTCCGCCATGCTTTTTCCCGCACAGCGGGCGCATGGCTTTAATCTCCTGCCGGAAACCTGAGGTTTCTTTACTTCTCTCCATATAAAAAATGCTGTGATCAAGGATGAATTGATCCAGCATTTTTTATGATGATAGGGGAGACGCCGCACCTCTTCCATCTGCGAGTCATATAGGCGTTTTATCCGCGTCTCTTACAGCGCCATCAGTGCGGAAACCACGCTTTCCGCCCACTCGTCAAAGTGTTCGGGATTCAAATCATACAGCAGCCCGGCGCAGTCGGTCGCGGAAGCGGTCATCTGCGCGGCGCTCCGTCCCAGCGCGGTGGTATAGGCGGGCGCGGCAAGCGCCGCCAGTCCTTCTCCCGTCAGCATCTTTTTGACCAGCGAAAGCGCGGCCTCACGGCGGGCGCCGTCCTGCCAGCAGGCGCGGGTGATCGCCAAGCCGTAGCTCGGCGTGCCGACCAGCGCGGTGCGCGCCTGTCCGTCCATGCCGGAAAGGGACAAAACAATCGTCTTCTCCTGCCGCGCTTCGGGAAGCGTTTCCGCCAAATCGCTTCCGTCAAAGCGCATGGCCGCAACGCCCTCGGCAAACGCCTGCTGCGCCTGCTCGTCCGTCAGATTCCAGGGATCAACGCCGAACGCGCCAACTTGCGTGAGCGCCGTCAGCACGCTCTTCGCGCCATCCAGCGAGGTCTGCTGGCCGTATTGATCGGCAGGCGCGCCGAGCATGGCCGCGCAGTCCAGCGCGATTTCCGCCCATTCGCACATGGCGTTGGCGATCGGCGTAACGCCCTTCTGCGCCAGCGACGCGCAGGCCGCAACCAGCTCGTCATAGCTCGTCGGCACGGCGATGCCGTTCGCCTCCAGCACGTCGGTGTTGATATACAGGCTCTCCCAGTTCAGACGAACCGGCGTAAGCAGCACGCTTCCGTCGCTTTCCGCCATCGCGGCCATCTTTTTCGCGCCGCAGTCGGGCGCGGCGGCGAGCAGTTCATCCACGCCGACCAGCTTATCCGCCGCCAATCCGCTGCCCAGCGGCACAACGACGATATCCGCCCTGCCGGAGGCCACCATCTCCTGCATCTGCTGCATGAACACGTCGTCCTCAAGCCCGGAATAATCCTCCACGAGATTGCCCGTCTCATTTTCCCAGGCGGTGATCAAATCCATGTAGCCCTGTGCGGCAAAATCCATATCCGCAAACGGGGTGAACGTCGTCACCGTCGTTCCGGCCGCCAGCGCCGAAAATGAAACCAGCGTCAGACATGCCAGCAGCATCAAACCCGAAACCATCTTGCGCATTGTTAAGAAACCTCCTTCATGATCCTTATAATCCCAGATTAATCGCTTTTTGCAGCGTCTTCCGCGCCAGGGGCGCGGCCACGCCGCCGCCGCTTCCGCCGTTTTCCACGAGCACGCAGACGGCATAGGGCGCATTGTCATTGGTGATATAGCCAACGAACCACGCGTGTGATTCGATGCTCTTATCGTTGCTGGCTTCCGCCGAACCGGTTTTGCCCGCGACGGTGTAGCCGTTATCCAGCGCGGCGCGCTTGCCCGTGCCGGATTTCACCACGCGGATCATTTCGCTTTCCAGCCTGTTTGCGACGTCTTCGCTGATCACGCGCCTGCCGCCCGCATGGCTGAGCAGCGCGCGGTTTCCGCCCTGCGCGGTCGTGACTTGCGCGATGAGGCGCGGTTCGTTCATCACGCCGCGGTTGGCAATCGTCGAAGCGATGAGCGCCATGTGCAGCGGCGTGGCGAGCACGCGCCCCTGGCCGATGGCCGACCACGCCAAATCCTCCGCGCTCAGATCGTCGATGGGATAGCTGGAATTATAGACGATCAGATCGCTGAACATGAAATTCTCGTTGAAACCCATCTCCTCCGCCGTCTGTCCCAGCATCTCATAGCCGAGATCCTGCGAAAGCGCGGCGAAGGTCGTATTGCACGAGTGTGCAAACGCGTCGGACAGGCTCTGCACCCCATGCGCGCTGCCGTCTGTGACGGAATAATTGCCGACGGGATAATAGCCCGTGCAGTCAAACGCAAAGTCATTGAGATCGGGCAGATTTTCCAGCGCGGAGGCCATCGTCACGATTTTGAACGTCGAGCCGGGCGGATAAAGCCCCTGCGTCGCGCGGTTGATGAGCGCGCCCGCCGATTCATTCGCCAGCGCCGCGTCCATATTCGTCGGATCGAACTGCGGCATGGAGACCATCGCCAGAATTTCATTCGTCTTGTAATTGAGCACGACGACCGCGCCGCGCTTGCCCTTGGGAAACTGTTCGCTGATGTAGCGGGAAAGCCGCTCGGAGATCGTCAGCCGCACGTCGTCGCCGCGCTGGGTTGTGCCGGTGAAGGCGTCGGCCAGCCGCTCAAAGATGCTGGAACGGAACCCCAGCAGGAATTGGGCGTGGAACGTATCCGCTCCGGTTGAAACCTTGCCGCCGCTGTCGCCGACCACCTGACAAACCGCTTTGCGCGTATCCGCGCTGTTGTTATAGCGCCGCTGGCCGTCCTCATCCGTATAGGCCAGCACCGTGCCGTCCCGGTCGGTCAATGTGCCCATGATGACATGCTGCTTCTGGCTGCTGATGCGCGGATTATACGGATTGGCGACCCAGCGCCCGCCGTAAAAATAGACGGAATAGCAGAAATACGCAATCACCAGCGCAAACAGCAGCACCAGCAGCAGCGTCAGCAGGTGCATACGCCGCTTGATAACCTTGATAAAATCACCCCTTCACGCACAGAATATCCTCTTCCAGATTCTCCTGCGCCCTCGCACTCGCCCCGTGCAGAATGCCGATCATCGCCATGCACGAGAGCAGCGACGAGCCGCCGTAGCTGAGAAACGGCATCGTCACGCCCGTCAGCGGAATCATTTTGATCACGCCCGCGACGATCATGAACGTCTGAATGCCCAGCATCGCCAGCACGCCGCAGCCCAGCAGCATCTCAAACGAGCGCCGCGCGCGGGCGACTACCGTCACCCCGCGCAGAATCAGCAGCACATAGACCGCCAGCAGCAGCACGCCGAACACCTGCCCCAGCTGTTCGCAGATGACGGCGAAGATAAAGTCGTTGTAATAGGCGGGAATCTTCTCCGGCGTGCCCTGCCCCAGACCCACGCCGAACAGGCCGCCCGAACCGATGGCCAGCAGCGCCTGAATGATTTGATATCCCTTGTCCGTCGGATCGCTCCACGGATTGCGCCACATCGCCACGCGCACTTTCACGTGCGCGAACATCTGATAGCCCAGCGCCGCCGCGCCCACGCCGCCGCCAAGGCCAACGACCGTCAGCGGCACGTTGCCGCAGGCGACATAGAACAAAACCAGCGTCGTCAGATAATAAATGAGCGCCGTGCCGAGGTCGCGCTGCATCATCAGCAGCAACAGGCACGCCGCCGCGAACACCAGCGCGGGCATCATCTGCCAAACCGTGCGGTGCGCGCTGAAAAAGTACGCCAGCGCCAGCACGACCGAAAGCTTCACGATTTCGCTGGGCTGAAACGAGCCGAGCAGCGGCACCTGCACCCAGTTCTTCGCGCCGTTGTTCCACTCGCCGAAGGCCAGCGGCAGAATCAACGCGCCGATGCCCAGCACCATGCCCAGCAGCGTCAGCCCCCGAAAATGGCGCACATGGAAGACGATTTCGCTCATCACCAGCATCACCGCCAGACCCAGCGCGTAAAACACGGCCTGCCTCGCGCCTCGCGCCGGCGAAACGGTGTAAAGCACCACGACGCCCACGCCGCAGAGAAAATTCGTCAGCGCCATCACCAGCGAATCCATCGGCAGAAAGCGCGGAAGCGCCAGCGTGGTCAGCAGCCCCAGCGGCGCAACCGCCGCGCAGAGCATGACGGCCTGCATATCCGGCGCGCCCTCCGTTTTGACGGCGCAGAGCAGCAGCCCCAGCACCTCAAACACCAGAGTCAGCAGCGCGATAAGCGTCACGCCCGCATCGCCCGCGCGGCTGACGGCGCGCCGTCTGTCCCTGGCGACGGCGGCAACGCGCGCCTTTTCCCGCTTTTCCCTGCCGGAAAGCTGCTGTTCCGGCTCATAGCGTTTGGGCGCTCTGCGTTCGGTTTTTTTCTCTTCTTTCGGCGCTTCCGCTTTGACGGCGCTCTTTTTCGGTTTGACGGGTTTATAGACGGCGGTTTCGTCCTCCCGCTTGTCCGTATCGATTTTGCCGCGGGCCATGCCGTCACCTCCGCCTGTCTTTCTTTTCTCTCTTTTGTGCGGCGGACGCGCGCTTTTTCTCGTCCGCTTCGCTTTGATTCAGTTTCTTCTTCTCCCGGCGGATTGCGCCGCGCGTAGGCGCGCCCAAACCGTCGCCGCGCCCCTGCCCGGCTTTGCTGCGGCGGGCGCTGGTGACATACGGCTCGTCCGCGCCGTCGGCCAGCTCGCCGCGGTCATACATCCGCAGAACCAGCTTCAATTCGCCGACGCGCAGAATCGCGCCGTCGCGCATGACGGCCTCGTCGCCCGGCTCAATCGGCGTTTCGTCGGCCAGAAAACCGTCTTTATGCAGCGGCACAAGGTGCAGCTCCTCGCCCTCAACCCAGAAGAAGGCCGAACGCATATGCACCTTTTTATACGGCACGCAGACATCGCAGCTCATCGATCCGCCGAGCGTTCCTTCAAACGGCACGCGCAGCTCTGTTCCGGCCGGGAGCCGTCTGCTGCCTGCGGAAAGCACGATAAAGCGCCCCGCCGCGCCCGCCTGTGGCAGATTCCTTTTCACCCGCCGCCAAAGCGCGCGGTCTTGGGCGTATTTTTTGAAGGCCAGCAGCACGATCAGCGCGATGATCGCCGCGCTGAGATAGCCAAAGCCCATGGACGCCACCTGATACCAAGCCTGATTCAACCGTGCCAGCCTCCTGCCTGCCGCCGGGCAGGGGCCTCGGCGGGAAAATCTTCCCTCCGATTATACCATAGAAACGCATGAGGCTGTCAAATTTATCCCGAATGACGAAAAAAATCCCCCGTGTTTTCACACGAGGGAAGAAATCAGTCGTTCTCTTCAAAATCGCCGGTATAGAGCTGATAATACTTGCCGTGCTGGGCAATCAGCTCGTCGTGCGTGCCGCGCTCGATGATGCGGCCCTGTTCGAGCACCATGATGCAGTCGCTGTTGCGCACGGTGGAAAGGCGGTGCGCGATGACAAACGTGGTGCGGCCCTTCATCAGGGAATCCATGCCCGCCTGCACGAGCGCCTCGGTGCGGGTGTCGATGGAGCTGGTCGCCTCGTCGAGAATCAGCACGGGCGGATCGGCGACGGCCGCGCGCGCGATGGCGAGCAGCTGACGCTGGCCCTGCGAAAGGTTGCCGCCGTCGCCCTTGAGCATGGTGTTGTAACCGTCCGGCAGGCGAGTGATGAAGCCGTCCGCGTTGGCCAGCTTCGCCGCCTCGATGCACGCCTCATCCGTCGCGTCCAGCCGGCCATAGCGGATATTCTCCATGACCGTGCCCGTAAACAGATGGGTATCCTGAAGCACGATGCCCAGCGAGCGGCGCAGATCATCCTTCTTGATCTTGTTGATGTTGATACCGTCGTAGCGGATCTTGCCATCCTGAATATCGTAGAAACGGTTAATCAGGTTGGTGATGGTCGTCTTGCCCGCGCCCGTGGAGCCGACAAAGGCGATCTTCTGGCCCGGCGTGGCGTAAAGCTTGATGTTGTGGAGCACCATCTTATCGTCGCTGTAACCAAAGTCCACGTTGTCCATTACGATATCGCCCTTGAGTTCTCGATATTCGGTTTCGCCCGTGTCCTTATGCGTGTATTTCCACGCCCACAGGCCGGTGCGCTCCGCGCTCTCGGTGAGCACGCCGTTTTCATCCTTTTTCGCGTTGACGAGGTTCACATAGCCGTCGTCTACTTCCGGCGTCTCATCCAGCAGCTCAAAGACGCGCTCCGCGCCTGCCAGCGCCATGATGATGGCGTTAGACTGCTGAGAGACCTGGTTGATCGGCTGGTTGAAGCTCTTATTCAGGGTCAGGAAGGAGACCAGCGTGCCAATGGTCAGGCCGAGATAGCCGTTGGTCGCCAACAGACCGCCGACCACCGCGCAGAGCACATAGCTCAGGTTGCCCATCGCCATCGTCAGCGGCATGATGGTGTTGGCGATGCGGTTTGCGCTGTACGCGCTGTCGCGCAGCGCGTTGTTCAGCTTCTTGAAGCCATCAAAGTTTTCCTCTTCGTGGCAGAAGACCTTGACGACCTTCTGGCCGTCCATCATCTCTTCGATATAGCCGTTGACCTTGCCCAGATCCATCTGCTGCTGCACGAAGAAGCGGCCCGAATTTTTGATGCGCTTCATGGAGAGCGTCATCGTCGCGGCGACCATGAACAGCGTGATGATCAGCAGCGGCACGTTGAGCATCACCATCGAAACGACGATGCTGACAATCGTGATGACGCTGGAAATCAGCTGCGGCATGGACTGGGAGATCATCTGGCGCATGGTGTCGATATCGTTGGTGTATACGCTCATGATATCGCCGTGGGCATGCGTGTCAAAATACTTGATCGGCAGGCGCTCCATCTTGGAAAAGAGCTTGACGCGCAGATTTTTCAGCGTGCCCTGCGAGACGAAGATCATCAGATAGTTGTACAGCCACGCGCTGAACGCGCCGAGGATATACACCGCCGCCACGCCGAGCACCGCACGGCCCATCGGGCCGAAATCCGGATTCGGCTGGCCCATCATCGGGGTGATATAGTCGTCGATCAGGCGCTGCATAAACATCGTGCCGTAAACGTTGGCCACGGCGCTGATGAGCAGGCAGATGACGACCGCGATGCAGTGGACCTTATACTTGCTCATGATCTCGGCAAAGATGCGCTTAAACGTCTTGCCGGGGTTCTTCGCGCCGGGCTTTCCGGCGTTTCTGTTGCGTCCCATCATGGTCAGTCGCCTCCCTTCATGGCGGCCTCGTCGAAGTCGCCGCCGCCGTTGCCGACCTGGCTGTTGTAGACCTCCTGATAAATCGCATTGGTCTTCAGCAGGTTTTCCGGGGTGTCAAACGCGTTCACGCGGCCATTATCCAGCACAAGCACGCGGTCCGCATCCTGAATGGAGGAAATGCGCTGCGCGATGATGATCTTGGTCGTGCCGGGGATATGGGTGCGCATGGCTTCGCGGATCTTTGCGTCCGTCGCGGTATCGACAGCGCTGGTGGAATCATCCAGAATCAGCACCTTCGGCTTCTTGAGCAGCGCGCGGGCGATACACAGGCGCTGTTTCTGGCCGCCGGAGACATTCGTGCCGCCGCGCTCAATACGGGTGTCGTATTTTTCCGGGAAACGCTCGATAAATTCATCCGCGCACGCCAGATGGCAGGCCTCCCGGCACTGCTCGTCGGTCGCGTTTTTGTCGCCCCAGCGGAGGTTGTCGTAAATCGTGCCGGAGAAAAGCACGTTGTTTTGCAGCACGACGGAAACCGCGTCGCGCAGGCTCTCCACGTCGTATCGGCGCACATCCACGCCGCCGACGCGCACCTCGCCCGCCGTTACGTCATACAGGCGGGAAATCAGGTTGACCAGACTCGACTTGGACGAACCCGTGCCGCCCATGATGCCGATGGTCTCGCCGGACTGGATGTGCAGATCGATATCGCTGAGCACCGGCTTGCCGCTGCGCTGCTGATAGGCGAACGTCACATGGTCAAAGTCGATGGAACCATCCTTCACGGTCTTGACCGCGTTTTCCGGGCTGGTGATATCCGACTGCTCCTCCAGCACTTCCTCGATGCGCTGCGCCGCCGCGGCGGACTGCGTCACCATGACGAAGACCATGGAGAGCATCATCAGGCTCATCAGGATGTTCATGACATAGGAAAGCAGGCTGGTCAGCTCGCCCGTGGTCAGGCCGGTCTGGCTGACGATCATCTTCGCGCCGAACCAGCTGATGACCAGAATGCAGGCGTACACGATCAGCTGCATGATCGGCATGGAGAAGGAGATAATGCGCTCGGCGGAGATGGAGTTTTTGAACAGATCGTCCGCCGCGCCGGAGAACTTTTCATCCTCATATTCTTCGCGGACAAACGCCTTGACCACGCGGATCGCGCCGACGTTTTCCTTGACCACACCGTTGACCGCGTCGTATTTGCGGAACATCTGACGGAAATACCGCATCGCCTTCGGGATGAGGATGACGATCATCACGCCCAGAAACGCGATCGCAACCAGAAACACGGTGGAAAGCTTCGCGCTGATGGAAAACGCCATGAACAGTGCGACAATCAGCGTCACCGGCGCGCGGGTGCAGATTTGCAGAATCATCTGAAACGCATTCTGGATGTTGGTGACGTCGGTGGTCAGGCGCGTGACAAGGCCCGCGGTGGAGAACCTGTCGATATTGGAAAAGGAATAATCCTGAATGCGTCCGAACATCGACTCGCGCAGATTGGCGGCCAGACCCGTGCTGGCGCGTGCGCTGTGTATGCCGGCACGCATGCCGCAGAACATCGCCAGCACCGCCATCACGGCCATCAGCGAACCGATCTTCGCGACGTGCTCCATGTCGCCCACGGCGATGCCCTTGTCGATGATGGACGCGGTGAGATACGGAATCAGAATTTCAAGCACGACGCACAGCGTCGTATACATCGGCGAAAGCAGCGCGTCTTTTTTGTATTGCCTGATCTCCTTCGCAATGCGCGCGCCGGTGATATGCTTTTTCCCGCCGGTCTTTTTTTCTTCAGCCATTCGAATCCTCCTTTTTTGCTCTTTCTGTTTCTATGCGGTCTTCTTCTATGCAGTCATCCTGCCTGAACTCCGGGGACGACGTGATTTCAAACACGCGCCCGATGAGATGAACAAACGTCGGCGCATCCTCTCCGAGCATGGCGAGCATCTTCGATATTTTGCTCATGAAATGCCGCTTTCTCTTTTCGCAAAGCCGATCGCCCGCTTCCGTCAGGGACACCATCACGCGCCGCCTGTCTTCTTCATCGCTCTCGCGCTCCAATAACCCCTTCTTTTGAAGGCTGCCCAGCACGGCGGCAATGCGCGAGGTCGCCATATCCAGCCGGCTGCTCAGCTCTCCCGCGGTCATCTTTTGCCGACTGTTATGCAGAAGCCGCATCACCGCCATCTCGCCGCGCAGGGTCGAGCTGAACCGATTATCCCGCGCTTCCCGCGGATATTCATCGAGCAGACGAACCAATTCTTCCGTCAGCTCCGCATTCCCAATCACGCTATTCCTCCTTTTTGCTAACACTGTGAGCTATTATACGGAGAACATCAAAATGTGTCAACGTTAAATGCGCCAAATCTCGGCGCGGTCAGCTTGGCAAAGGCCACAATTTACTTGACATTTCTCAAACTTGACGCTATACGGAGACGGATTTTTGAAAGGGGTGAATATCGGAGCATGCGCAAGTGATTCCTGTTTTGATGGACAACCAAACTGTATTATGGAAACGTTCTTCGGTCGTCTGAAAACCGAAATGTTTTATGGGCTTGAGAAAACATACACTTCATTGCGAAATCTTTGCAAAAACTATTGCTGAATACATTGATTATT
>ERZ809296.282-NODE-282-length-91382-cov-6.376329_pt1 | contig 91382 bp, 102 predicted proteins | sample MGYA00520511_ERZ809296 | MGnify/ENA primary metagenome ERZ809296 (study PRJEB31576, sample SAMEA3212662) | Homo sapiens | biome: human-gut; feature: human gut; material: fecal | place: Sweden | collected 2012 ...
CCCCCCGCCGCAGCAGCCGGTCCGACGGCCCATACGCCGCCAGCAGCATCCCCACCGCCGCCAGCGCCGCGCCCACCGGATGGCCCAGAGCGCCCAGCCCCGGCAGCAGGGTCAGCACCCCATAGCCTGCCCCCAGTCCCGCCGCCAGGGCCAGCCGACGGCGGCGGACAGCGCCCCCATCCAAGCGGGCGGCGCAGGCCAGCAGGCAGTAGTTCACCGCCAGGTCCAGGGCAAAGCGGGCGTCCAGATAGACGGTGGTCATGGCCTCCCTCCCCTCGTTTGGTGTTTCCCCAGTATACGCCGGTCCGGCTTCAAAAAAGGTCAGAAGCGGGGCGCGGAAACGGGATTTGCTTGGCAGGAGAAAAGGGAACGACCGCCCAGCGTTGGGCGGTCGTTCCCTTGTGAGATGAGAGAATGAGAGAATGTGTTTTATTATCCATCTTATCCACTGCATACAGGATCAGATAAGAAACGAATAATCAGGTGTTGATGCTGTCCAGGACCACATCCCGGAAGTGGAGGGGAGACAGGCCCAAGGCGTTGCAGCGGGCGGCCAGGGACAGCACGCTCTCCCGGCTGGGGGAAACGTCCTCGATCAGGTCCCACTGGACCCAAGCGCCCTGACGGTCGGTGAGACATTCTAATCCATACGTGCAGGTGCCGTTCGGATCGTTCTGCACCGGGGAGCAGACGGCCTGATAACGCACAGCGGCGGAGCGGGTTCTGGCGCGTCTTCCCGAATGTCCTCTATTTTCTGTCATGCGATCTGCTCCTTTCATCGAAATTCACCATTTACAGAGCGCGGCTCGGAATGGTATACTGTAACCCTCTTCCAAGTGGTCGCCGCGCCGTCTGATCAAGATGGCTCTATCCTACCGAGCCTGACGAGATTCGTCAATCTCACCGTTAATTCCCGCCGTTGTACGGCCCCCAAATTTGATAAAATCCATGCGCATAGGTGATAAAATATGATGTTAGCCACCCAACTGAAGCTCTTGAAGGAAAAACGAGGTCTGACCAACCAGCAGCTGGCCGATCTCTCCGGCGTGCCCGCGGGGACGGTCAACCGCATCCTCTCCGGCCAGACGGACAACCCCAGTTTTCAGACCATCTGCGACCTGGTCCTGGCCATGGACGGCTCGTTGGACGAGCTGGCCGGGATCGAAAAGGACCCGGAGGAGCCGGAGGCCAAGGCCCACGCCAGCCAAGACCTGATCCACCTCTACGAAAAAATGATCGAGCACAAAAACCGGTGGATCCACCGGCTCTTTGTCCTCGCCTGTCTGCTTGGCTCCATCTTCATCTTCCTGGTGATCTTTGACCTGATGAACCCGGCCTTGGGCTTCGTCCGCTCCTGACCGCCGCCATGCGTTGGAAACAACAGCTCCCTTCCCGCTCTGTCCAAGGGACAGCGCCAGGAAGGGAGCCTTTATATATTCACCCGTATTCAAAATTTATGCAAGACTCTGAAAGCGCCGGGTCAGCAGGGCGTGCAGGGCCTCCGGGGTGTCCGCCAGGGCGACGGCCCCGGCCTGCTGCATGCTCTCCCGCTGGCCGTAGCCCCAGGTCACGCCGATGGTGTCGATGCCGTGGACCTTGGCCCCGATCACGTCGTAATCCGTGTCCCCCACCATGACCACCTGGCCGGGGTCCCCGATCTGGTCCAGGAGATAGGTGATGACATCCTCCTTCGTCTCCCGACCCTGGGAGAGAGATGCACCGCAGATGCGGTCAAAATACTCTGCCAGGTCAAAATGCTCCAGGACTTCCATGGCCGTGACCTCCGGCTTGGACGTGGCCACATAGAGCGCATATCCCTCGGCCTTCAGCTGGGCCAGCAGGCCGTCGATGCCGTCGTAGGGGGTATTCTCAAATTTCCCGATGGGGACATAGCGCTCCCGGAAGACCCGGATGGCCTCGTCGATGTCCTCCTCCGGCACGCCGAAGCGGGCGAAGCTCTGCCGCAGGGGCGGGCCGACAAAGACCCGCAGCTCGTCCCGGTGCCTGACCTGGATGCCAAAGTGCGCCAGGGCCGGCTCGGCGCAGTTCATAATGCCGGGACCGGAGTCGGTCAGGGTCCCGTCCAAATCAAAAAAGATCGCCTTGGGCATGGGTCACGCCTCCTGGTCCGTTGCGTCGTTTTCTTCGGCCCCGTCGGGCTGCTCCGGCGCGGCAGGCTGCGGGGGCAGCTCGGTCTTGACGGCCACGCACCGGTTGATCTTCGTCCCCTGGTTGTGGAACTTCTCCTCGTAATCGGTCATGATGCCACAGATGCCGTCCTTGTGCAGGTCGTGGGTGACCTGCGTGGGCGTGAAGCCGCCGAAGGGGAACTCCGTGACGGAAAAGGCAAACAGGCCCACGTTGTCCGTCTTAAAATGGATCTCTCCCCCATCCCGCAGGACCTGGCGGTAGCGCAGCAAAAAGTCCCGGTGGGTCAGGCGGCGCTTGGCGTGGCGCTTGGGGGGCCAGGGGTCGCAGAAATTGATATAGATAAGGTCTACCTCATCGGGGGCGAAAAATTCCGGCAGCTCCGCCGCGTCGGCGTCCACGAAAAACACGTTGGTCAGCGCCAGGCTGCGGGCCTTTTCCATGGCCATGACCATCGCGTCCGGCACCCGCTCCACGGCGATGAACAGCACGTCCGGGTCAGCCGCCGCCGTCTGGCAGGTGAAGCGGCCCTTGCCGCAGCCCAGCTCCAGGCGCAGCTCCTTCGCGCCGGGCATCAGCTCCCGCCAGTGGCCCCGCTGGGCCTTGGGGTCCCGGATGAGCCACTGGCCGCAGGCCTCCATCCGGGGCACGAGATTCTTCTTTCTTCTCATTCGCATGGGGAAACTCTCCTTTGGTCGTTGTTGACGTTTTGGGGCTATCATACCACAGTTTTCCCCCTTTGTCAGCGGTCTTGCCCCTTTTTTGTCCCCGCCTTGGGCAGAATCCCCTTGTCGAGGGGCCAAAAAAGCGGTATGATAAGGGGTATTGAATCCACCCGCCCGGCGGGAGAAGGGAGGGCGATCCATGAGCGTACACAACGGCCACCGGGAGCGGATGCGCCAGGAATTTTTGAGCGGCGGCCTGGCGCATTTTTCCGAGCCGAGGGTGTTGGAGCTGCTGCTGTTTTACTCCCGCCCCCGCGGGGACGTCAATCCCCTGGCCCACCAGCTTTTGGAGACCTTCGGGTCGCTGGCGGGCGTCCTGGATGCCTCCCCCACAGACTTGGCCCAGGTCCCCGGCATAGGAGAGAACACCGTGGCGCTGCTCAAGCTCATCCCGGCCGTCGCCGCCCGCTACCTGGCCTCCCGCACCAACGCGGACGTGATCATCTCCGACAGCGCCAGCCTGCAAGCGCTTTTCGTCCCCTATTTCTTCGGGGCGAGAAACGAGCTTTCGTTCGTGGCCTGCTTCGACGGAAAGCTCAAGCTCCTGGGCGTGAAGCAGCTCAGCGAGGGTACGCCCACGGCCAACGAGATCAACCTGCGAAAGATCACGACCATCGCCCTCTCCCTCAACGCCACCGCCGTGGTCCTGGCCCACAACCACCCCAGCGGGGTGGCTACGCCCTCCCAGGAAGATATTTTTCTCACCCATTATGTGCAGCAGTCACTGCAGCCTCTGGGCATTACGCTGTACGATCATGTCATCCTCACGGACGACGACATGGTCTCCCTGCGGGACAGCCGCCACCTGACGCCGCCGTCCGCCTTTTAAGAAGGAGGTTTTTCCCTATGCCAAGTTTTCAGGTCGTCAGCGACTATACCCCCTCCGGGGACCAGCCGGAGGCCATCGCCGCCCTGGCCCAAGGGGTCGAGCTGGGGCTGGACGAGCAGACGCTTCTGGGCGTGACCGGCTCCGGCAAGACCTTTACCATGGCCAAGGTCATCGAAAAGGTCCAGCGCCCCACCCTGGTCCTGGCCCACAACAAGACCCTGGCCGCCCAGCTCTGCGCGGAGTTCCGGGAGTTTTTCCCCAACAACGCCGTGGAGTATTTCGTCAGCTACTACGACTACTACCAGCCCGAAGCCTATATCCCCCACACGGACACGTTTATCGAGAAGGACAGCGCCATCAACGACGAGATCGAGCGCCTGCGCCACTCTGCCACCTCCGCCCTCTTCGAGCGGCGGGACGTCATTGTCGTGGCCTCCGTCTCCTGCATCTACGGCCTGGGCGACCCCATTGATTACGCCAACATGGTCATTTCTCTGCGCACCGGGCAGGAGCGGACCATCGAGAGCCTGCTCAGTAAGCTCACCGAGATCCGCTATGAGCGCAACGACGTGGCCTTTGACCGCAACCGCTTCCGGGTCCGGGGGGACACGGTGGAGATTTTCCCCGTCTACGCCAAGGACCACGCCATCCGGGTGGAGTTTTTCGGGGACGAGATCGACCGCATCAGTGAGATCAACGTCGTCACCGGCACCCCCACCCGCGTGCTGGACCACGTGGCCATCTATCCCGCCTCCCACTACGTCGCGTCCAAAGAAAAAATGGCGGCGGCGATCCAAGAGATCTACCGGGAGATGGAGGAGCGGGTCGAATACTTCAAGGCCAACGACCAGCTCATCGAGGCCCAGCGCATCTCCCAGCGCACCTTATATGATATTGAGATGATGCAGGAGCTGGGGTACTGCTCCGGCATCGAGAATTACAGCCGGGTCATCGCAGGCCGCCCCGCCGGGTCGCCGCCCATGACCTTACTGGACTACTTCCCGAAAGATTTCCTGATGTTCATTGACGAGAGCCACGTCACCCTCCCCCAGGTCCGGGCCATGTACGCCGGGGACCGGGCGCGAAAGACGACCCTGGTGGACTACGGCTTCCGCCTGCCCTGCGCCTTTGACAACCGGCCTTTGAACTTTGAGGAGTTTTCCCAGCGGCTGAACCAGGTCATTTATGTCTCCGCCACCCCCGGCGAATATGAGCGCACCCGTTCGGGCCAGATCGTGGAGCAGGTCATCCGTCCCACGGGACTGCTGGACCCCCTTGTGCAGGTCCGCCCGGTGGAGGGGCAGATCGACGACCTCATCGGAGAGATCAACGCCCGCACTGCCCGGCAGGAGCGCGTCCTGGTCACGACCCTGACCAAAAGAATGGCGGAGGACCTGACCAACTATCTGCAAGGCGCAGGCATCCGTGTGCGGTATATGCACCACGACATCGACACCATCGAGCGCATGGAGATCATCCGAGACCTGCGCCTGGGGAACTTCGACGTGCTGGTGGGCATCAACCTCCTGCGGGAGGGCCTGGACCTGCCGGAAGTCTCCCTGGTCGCCATCCTGGACGCCGACAAAGAGGGCTTTCTCCGCTCGGAGACCTCCCTCATCCAGACCATCGGCCGCGCGGCCCGAAACGCCGAGGGCGTGGTCATTCTCTATGCCGACAAGATCACCCCGTCCATGTCGGCCGCCATGGAGGAGACCAGCCGCCGAAGAGAACTTCAGAACGCCTACAACGAGGCCCATGGCATCGTCCCCAAGACCATCGTCAAATCCGTCCGGGACATCATCGAGATCTCTCACGCCGCCGACGGCAAGGACGGCAAGCGCAAGCAAAAACTCTCCGCCAAGGAAAAGGCCGCTCTCATCGCCAACCTGGAGAAGGAGATGAAGGAGGCCAGCCGCCGCCTGGAGTTCGAGTACGCCGCCGTCCTGCGGGACCAGATCATCGAGCTGCGCGGCAAAGAGACCGCCGACTAAGCAATCCCTAAAAGAAGGAGCATCCCACCCATGAAAGACACCGCACAGACCGCCCTCACCCTCGCCAAACGCACCCAGGCCAGGGCCATTTTCCTGGTCCTGCTGGCCGGTTCCCTCTGGGGCTGCATCGGCCTGTTCAGCCGGACCCTCTCCGCCCTGGGCGTGGGACCGGAGACCATCGTCATTCTTCGCAACGCGGGGGCCTGCGTGGTCCTGGCGGTGCTGTTTCTGGTCTATGACCGGAGCATCTTCCGCATCCAGCTGCGGCATTTCCCCATTTTCCTGGGGACGGGCATCGTGAGTATCCTCTTCTTTACCCTGTGCTATTTCAACAGCCAGCAGGTCTCTTCCCTGGCCGTGTCGGCCATTCTGCTGTACACGGCCCCGACCTTCGTCGTGCTGCTCTCGGCCCTGTTCTGGCGGGAGAAGATCACGAAGCAGAAGCTCCTGGCCCTTATCATCGCCTTCTTCGGCTGCTGCTGCGTGGCGGGGCTACTGGGCGGGTCCCTGGCGGTGACGCCCAAGGGCCTGCTGCTGGGCATCGGCAGCGGCCTGTTTTACAGCTCCTATACGCTCTTTGGCCGGGTCGCGCTCAGCCACTACCCGCCCTTTACCGTGACCTTTTATACGTTTCTCGTGGCCGGGATCGGATCCTTGTTTTTGATCCGCCCCCAGGAGCTGGCCATCGTGACCGGCTCCGGCCGGGGCTTTCTGCTGGCCCTGGGCCTCATCCTGATCAGCACGGTCCTGCCCTATCTCTTCTACACCAAGGGTCTCAACGACCTGGGCGACGGCGGCAAGGCGTCGATCCTGGCCTCCGTCGAGCCGGTGGTGGCATCCCTGGTGGGCATTCTGGTCTTCGGGGAGCCCATGGGCATCGGCACGCTGGTGGGCCTGGTGTGTATCCTGGTCTCGATCTATATTCTGAGGTGAAAATTCATGGCCAAGCATAAAGAAGAAAAGACCAATGTCGTTCGTATCTTAGAGGCCGCAGGCATCCCCTGCACGGCCTATGAAGTCCCCCTGGAAAAGGGGCAGGTCCCCGACGGCGTCACCGCCGCCAAGCGCATCGGCAAGCCCCCGGAGCAGGTCTTTAAGACCCTGGTGGCCGAGGGGCCGAAGGGGGAGCACTTCGTCTTTGTCATCCCCGTGGCAGAGACCCTGGACCTGAAGAAAGCCGCCCGCGCCGCCGGCGTGAAGTCCATCGCCATGCTGCCCCAGAAGAAGCTGCTGCCGCTGACGGGCTACGTCCACGGCGGCTGCTCCCCCGTGGGCATGAGCAAGCACTTTCCCACCTACTTTGCCGAAGAGGTCATCTTAGTCGACACCATGACCTGCTCCGCCGGAAAGGTCGGACACCAGGTCGAGGTGGCCCCCGACGCCCTCATCGCCTTAGTAGACGGCCAGGTCGCCGACCTGACCGTACAATAACATTGGAGAACCCAAACTGATGCAAACACACATTGACGTAAAAGGCGCCCGCGCCAACAACTTAAAAAATATCGACGTGTCCATCCCCAGAGACAAGCTGGTGGTCATCACCGGCCTGTCCGGGTCGGGCAAGTCCTCCCTGGCCTTCGACACCATCTATGCCGAGGGCCAGCGGCGGTATGTGGAGTCCCTCTCCTCCTACGCCCGGATGTTCCTGGGTCAGATGGAAAAGCCCGATGTGGATCACATCGACGGCCTCTCCCCCGCCATCTCCATCGACCAGAAAACCACCAGCCGGAACCCCCGCTCCACCGTGGGCACGGTGACGGAGATCTACGACTACCTCCGCCTGCTCTGGGCCAGAGTCGGCACGCCCCACTGTCCCAAGTGCGGCAAAGAGATCAAGCAGCAGTCCATCGACCAGATCATCGACCAGATCCTGGCCCTGCCGGAGGGGACCCGCATCCAAGTGCTGGCCCCCGTGGTCCGGGGGAAGAAGGGCGAGCATGTCAAGGTCCTGGAGAACGCCCGGAAGTCCGGCTACGTCCGCTGCCGGGCCGACGGCGTTCTGTATGAGCTGACCGAGGAGATCCCCCTGGAGAAGAACAAGAAGCACTCCATCGAGATCGTGGTGGACCGTCTGGTCATCCGCCCGGACATCACCCGCCGCCTGACCGACTCCGTGGAGACGGCGGCCTCCCTGGGCGGCGGCCTGCTGCTCATTAACCTGGTGAAAGAGGACAAGGACCTCTCGTTCTCCCAGAACTACGCCTGCGAGGACTGCGGCATTTCCATCGAAGAGCTGGCCCCCCGCATGTTCTCCTTCAACAGCCCCTTCGGGGCCTGCCCCACCTGCACGGGACTGGGCAGCCAGATGAAGGCCGACCCTCAGCTCATCATCCCCAACCCCGCCCTGTCGATCCTGGACGGGGCCATCACCGTCTCCGGCTGGCAGAACGTGAAGGGGGATTCCATCGCCCGGATGTACTTCGACGCCCTGGCGAAGAAATATGACTTCGACCTGAACACACCCTTCCAGGACCTCCCCGCCGAGGCCCAGGACGTGATCCTAAACGGCACCAAGGGGGAGAAGCTCAAGCTCAGTTACCAAAGGGCCGACGGCCGGGGCACGTTTTCCCAAGCCTTTGAGGGCATCCTCCACAACGTGGAGCGGCGCTTCCAGGAGACCCAGTCCGAGGCCTCCCGAAAAGAGCTGGAGGACTGCATGAGCCAGTGTCCCTGCCCCACCTGCCGGGGCCGGCGCCTGAAAAAGGAGGCGCTGGCCGTCACCGTGGGCGGGCTGAACATCGACGAATTCTGCCACAAGCCCGTAACGGACGCCATCGCCTTCGTCAACGAGCTCACGTTGACCGAGACCCAGGCCCAGATCGCCCAGCAGATCCTGAAGGAGATCCGCTCCCGCCTGGCCTTTTTGCAGAGCGTGGGGCTTTCCTACCTGACCCTGAGCCGGCAGGCAGGCACCCTCTCCGGCGGCGAGAGCCAGCGCATCCGGCTGGCCACGCAGATCGGCTCGTCCCTCATGGGCGTGCTGTATATTCTGGACGAGCCGTCCATCGGCCTGCACCAGCGGGACAACGACATGCTGCTGGAGACCCTCAAGCACCTGCGGAATCTGGGCAACACCCTGATCGTCGTGGAGCACGACGAGGATACGATGCGGGCCGCGGACTATATCATCGACATCGGCCCCAAGGCCGGGGTCCACGGCGGCGAGGTAGTGGCCGCCGGGACAGCGGAGGAGATCATGGCCGTGCCGGAGTCCATCACCGGCCAGTACCTCTCCGGAGCCAGAAGCATCCCCGTCCCCGCCCAGCGGCGGGCGGGCAACGGCCACAGCCTGGTGATCCGCGGCGCAGCGGAGAACAATCTCGACGGGCTGGACGTGACCTTCCCCCTGGGGACCTTCACCTGCGTCACCGGCGTGTCCGGGTCGGGCAAGTCCTCCCTCGTCAATGAGATCCTGTACAAGCGCCTGGGCATGGACCTGAACCGCATGAAGGTCCGCCCCGGCAAGCACAAGGGCATCGAGGGCGAGGAATTTTTGGACAAGGTCATTGCCATCGACCAGTCCCCCATCGGCCGCAGCCCCCGCTCGAACCCCGCCACCTACACGGGGCTCTTCGGGGACATCCGGGAGCTGTTCGCCTCCACCCCCGACGCCAAGGCGCGGGGCTATGGGCCGGGGCGGTTTTCCTTCAATGTGAAGGGGGGCCGCTGCGAGTCCTGCGCGGGCGACGGCTTATTGAAGATCGAAATGCACTTCCTGCCGGATATTTACGTCCCCTGCGAGGTCTGCAAGGGCAAGCGCTACAACCGGGAGACGCTGGAAGTGAAATACAAGGGGAAAAACATCCACGACGTCCTGGACATGACCGTGGACGAGGGCGTGGCGTTCTTTGCCAACCTGCCCAAGCTCCGCCGGAAGCTGGAGACCCTGGCTTCGGTCGGCCTGGGCTATCTGAAGATCGGCCAGCCCTCCACCACCCTCTCCGGCGGCGAGGCCCAGCGGGTGAAGCTGGCCACGGAGCTTTCCAAGCGCTCCACGGGCAAGACCATCTATATCCTGGATGAACCCACCACCGGCCTGCACACCTACGACGTCCATAAGCTCCTGGAAGTGCTGGACCGCCTGGTCCAGGGGGGCAACACCGTCGTCGTCATCGAGCACAACCTCGACGTCATCAAGTCCGCCGACCACGTCATCGACCTGGGCCCCGAAGGGGGCAGCGGCGGCGGACACATCGTCTGCACCGGCACCCCGGAGGAGGTGGCCCGGTGTGAGGCTTCCTACACGGGGCGCTACCTGAAAAAACTCTTGAAATAATTGCCGTCGGGCCAAAGGAGGGATGACCATGGAACCCACGGAACTCATCTTACTGGAGGGCACCGTCTCGGCGGTGATCTACCGCAACGAGGAAAACGGCTACACGATCCTGCGCCTGGAATCGGACCAGGAAGAGGAGGACGTGACCGTCGTGGGCACCATGCCGGGCATCAACCCCGGCGAGGGGCTCTCCGTCCAGGGGCAGTGGACCCACCACAGCACCTACGGCCCCCAGTTCAAGGCCGAGATCGTGGAGCGGCGGATGCCCGTGGGGGAAAAGGCCATCTTAGAGTACCTCATGTCCGGGGCCGTGAAGGGCGTGGGCGGCGTGACCGCCCGGCGGCTCTTCGACGCCTTCGGGGCAGATGTGCTCACCGTGATCGAGGAGGAGCCCCAGCGCCTGACCGAGGTCAAGGGCATCACCCCCAAGCGGGCGGAGACCATGCACCAGTCCTTGTGCATGCAGCTGGCCATGCGGCGGCTGCTGGACTTTCTGGCCGAGCACGGGCTGCCCTTGCAGATCGGCATGCCCCTCTACCAGCGCTACGGGGACCTGGCCCTGACCGTCCTGCGAAACGACCCCTACTTACTCCTGGAGGACCCTCTCTATGTCCCCTTTCCCACGGTGGATCAGCTGGCCCTGGCCCTGGGCATCGCCCCCGACGCCTCCCTGCGCCTGGAGGCCGGCCTGCTGCACACCCTGAGCCACAACCTGGACAACGGGCACGTTTTCCTCCCCTACTCCAAGCTCATGGACGCCGCCCAGCGGCTGCTCAGCGCCCAGCCGGAGGACCTGGCCCGGTGCTTCGACGCGCTGCTGGACCAGCGCAAGGTCGTGCGGGAGAGCATCGCCGGGCAGGACGCCTGCTACCTGGCCAGGCTCTATGACTGCGAGGTCTACGTCGCCGACTACCTGCTGGGCATGGACGGGGAAGCCCTCTGTCCCCCGGAGGACCTGGACGGGCTGTTGGACCGGATCCAAACCGAGCAGGGCATCCAATATGCCCCCCTCCAGGCCGAGGCCGTAAAGACCGCTGCCCAGCGGCAGATGCTCCTGCTCACCGGCGGACCGGGCACCGGCAAGACCACCTCCCTGCGGGGGATCTTAGCGCTGTTTGACCACCTGGGCCTGCGGACGGCCCTGACCGCCCCCACCGGGCGGGCGGCGAAGCGGCTGTCGGAAACCTGCGGGGCGGAGGCCTCCACCATCCACCGGCTGTTGGAGACCCGCTATGACAGCACCACCGGCGGCCTGACCTTCGCCCACAACGAGCAGGAGCCGCTGGACACCGACGCCGTGATCTTGGACGAGGCCTCCATGGTGGACCTGGTGCTCATGCAGGCGCTGCTCGCGGCCCTGCCCGGTGGGTGCCGGCTGGTGCTGGTGGGGGACCCCCATCAGCTGCCCTCCGTCGGGCCGGGGAACGTCCTGTCGGACCTGCTCCGCTCCCACTGCCTGCCGACGGTCCGCCTGACCGAGATCTTCCGGCAGGCCGCCGCCTCGGCCATCATCCGGGGGGCGCGGGCCGTGGACCAAGGGGCCTGCCCCGTGCTGAAAAACGAGGCCGCCGGGGACTTTTTCTTCCTGCGGCGGCTGGACCCGACAGCGGCGGTGGAGACCATCGTCTCCCTCTGCCAGACCCGCCTGCCCCACAACATGGGCATCCCGCCGGAGCAGATCCAGGTCCTCTCCCCCACCCGCAAGGGCAGCGTGGGGACCACGAACCTCAACCGCGCCCTCCAGGCGGCGGTGAATCCCCCCGCCCCGGAGAAGCGGGAAAAGGCCTTCGGCACCACCATCTTCCGGGAGGGAGACCGGGTGATGCAGGTGAAAAACAACTACGACGTGCTCTGGGAGGAAACCGACGGCTCCGGCGTGGGCATGGGCATTTTCAACGGCGATATCGGCCGCATCGAGCAGATCGACAAGGACAGCAACCTGGTCCTGGTGGATTTCGAGGGCCGCCGGGCGGTCTATTCCCCCGACATGATGACCCAGCTGGAGCCGGCCTACGCCGTCACGGTCCACAAATCCCAAGGCTCGGAATACCGGGCGGTGATCCTGGCCGCCCTGGACGCGGCCCCCATGCTGCTGACCCGCGGGGTGCTGTACACCGCCATGACCCGCGCCCGCACCCTGCTCATCGTGGTGGGGGACGACCAGGTCCTGGCCCGTATGGCCGCCAACGACCGGCAGCAGCGCCGGTACAGCGGCCTACGCGCCCGCCTGGCCCGGACGGCAGAGCCTGCCGAACCGGCCCCGGAACAATTACAGCTCTAGTTTGCCCACAAAGGAGGCCCCGCCATGTCCCTCAAAGAGGCCCTGCTGGACCTGCTCTTTCCGCCCAAGTGCCCCATCTGCGGCCGCTCCTCTGACGGGGAGAAGGACGCCCCCTGTCCCCCGTGCCGCCAGGCTGATTTCTGGATCAGCGGCCCCCAGGCCGTGGTGCCGGGCCGCGCCTTTGTCCGGTGCGTCTGCGCCGGGTGGTATCGCGGGGCGCTGAAGGAATCCATGACCCGCTTTAAGTTCCAGGGCTGCCACCGCTACGCCCTGGCTTACGGCCCCATGTTGGCCGAGGCCATTCGGACCTATCTGCCGGGAAGCTATGACTGCATCACCTGGACCCCCGTCTCCGCCGCCCGGCGGCGGGAGCGCGGCTATGACCAGGCCCAGCTCCTGGCCCAGGCCACGGCGGAGGCCTTGGGAAAACAGGCCGTTCCCCTTTTGACCAAAGTCAAGGACACGAAGGCCCAGTCCGCCCTGACCGACGGCCGTCTGCGCAAAAGTAACGTAGCCGGGGTCTATTCCGTCCCCCGCCCCCACGAAGTCGCCGGAAAGAAAATTTTGGTCATCGACGACATCCTCACCACCGGCGCGACCCTGGAGGAAGCGGCGCAAACGCTGCGAGCCGCCGGGGCAGCGCAAGTCGTGGCCGCAGCCTTTTGCCGGACGCCAAAAACCTGATCCAAACGCCAAAACCGCGGCACTCCCTTTTTCGTGGGAATGTCGCGGTTTCTTTCGGCTATACTTTGGAGTAGTACAAATGGGAAAGGGTGAGGCGCAGTGGAGAAGGGATTTTGCCGGGACATCGCCATGGACCTGGGCACCACGTCGGTGCAGGTGGCGGTCCGGGGGCGAGGCATCGTACTGGAGGAGCCGTCCGTGGTGGCGGTGGACCGCCGCACGGGAAAAATTTTAGAGGTGGGACAGGCCGCCCGCCAAATGCTGGGGCGCACCCCCGGCGAGCTGGTCGCCGTGCGGCCCTTGGAGCAGGGGTACATTGCCGACTGCACCATGGCGGAGGAAATGGTCAGCGCATTTCTGCGCAAGGCTCTGCCCCGCCGGCTCTTCAAACCCCGCTTGCTCCTCTGCGTCCCCTCCGGCAGCGCCGAGGTGGCGGAGCGGGCGGTGGTGGAGGCCGGCGTCCGGGCCGGGGCCAGAAAAGTCTACCTCATGGAGGAGCCCTTGGCCGCCGCCCTGGGTGCGGGGATCGACATCCGGCAGCCCCAGGGGCACATGGTCGTGGACATCGGCGGCGGGACCACGGACGTAGCCGTCACCGCCCTGGGCGGCGTGGTGGCGTCGGCCTGCCTGGCCACGGCCGGGGACCAGTTCGACCAGGCCCTCATCCAGTATGTCCGCCAGCACCACGACCTGCTCATCGGGGCACGCACCGCGCAAGCGGTCAAGGAGGCCATCGGACAAGTTGCCGGGGAAGGCGAGGAGAGCGCCGCCGTGAAAGGCCGCTGCCTCACCAGCGGCCTGCCCCGCCAGATCACCCTCACCGCCCAGGAAACGGCGGAGGCCTTCGCCCCCGTGGCGGAGGTCATCGTCGCCGCCGTCCACCGGGTCTTAGAGCGCACGCCCCCGGAGCTGGCCGCAGACGTGGCCGAAAGCGGCCTGCTGCTCACCGGCGGCGGGAGCTTACTGCGGGGGCTTGACACCCTGCTCGCCCAGCGGACCGGCATGACGGCACATGTGGCCGAGTCACCGGTCCAGGCCGTGGCGCTGGGTTTAGTGGAAACACTGCCCCATCTAGCGAAGCGGAAAGAAGGCGTATTGCATTTAGCAAGACGGCAGTGGTCCCTCTAAAAATCCTTCTGCCTTAGTACACTACGGACTGCTTGCGGCAGGTTGCCCTCATCCGTCTGCTTCGCAGCCACCTTTGTTTATAGAAAATTTTACTGAATCAAACTGTCCCCTGGACAGTTTGACCCTCGGGGAAGGCTCTGTTTACGCCCCCTGTTTGCGTTTTTCTTCTTCGGCTAAAGCAATGGTCAGCGCCTTGGCCAGCTGGTCGGGACATGACGTGGCCTTGAAGCCGCAGCGGATGCCGGCGAGCTTGCCGATGGCGTCGCGGGCGTCCAGGCCCTCCACCAGGCGGGCCACGCCCTGGGTGTTGCCGGCGCAGCCACCGACAAACTCTACTTTTTTGATGATGCTGTTGTCCACGGTCACGTCGATGCGCTGGGAACAAACCCCTTTGGTTTTATATTGAATGGTCATTTCTGCCATCTCCTTTCTGATGTATCGTATTATCATAGCAAACCCGCGAAAAAAAAGCAAGCAGGGTTTTCCAAGGTAAGACTGTGTATCTTTGCCGCGTCTTTTTCCCGCAAAATCGGTCATAGTAAGTCTGCGCGTCCCCTGCGGGAATACGCGCAGACTGAATTTTTGCAAAGGGGGTGTTTCCCTTGCGGGACATCGACCAACTCCACCGGCGGGGCGTGTGGGGGCGCTGCTTTCGCTGGGTGCTCCTGCTGGCCGCCCTGGTGGGCGTGATGGCGGCGGGTCTTCCCCAGGCCCAGGCCGCTGCCCCCGGCCAGACGGGCCAGGTCCGCACCGTCGTGCCTCTGGGCCAGGCCGTGGGCATCAAGCTCTTTGCCCAGGGCGTGCTGGTGGTGGGCCTGTCGGACATCACCACCCAGGAAGGCCCCGTCTCCCCGGCGCGGGCCTGCGGCTTGCAGGCCGGGGACGTCATCACCCACATCAACGATGACCCCGTGAACTCCATCGAACAGGTCCAGACCGTCCTCCAGGACCTGGAGGGCGACGAAATGGAGCTCACCGTTCTCCGGGACGAGACCAGCCGGGACATGACCACCCACGCCGTCCAGTGCAGCGCCGACGGGGCCTACAAGCTGGGGGCCTGGATCCGGGACTCCATGGCGGGCATCGGCACCCTGACCTTCTACGAGCCGGAGACCGGCCGCTTCGGCACCCTGGGCCATGGCATCAGCGACGTGGACACCGCCGTTCTCATGAAACTCCAGCGGGGGGCCATCACGCCCGCCTCCATCGCCGGGGTGGTCAAGGGCGTGGACGGTCGGCCCGGGGAGCTACGGGGGTCCTTTTCCTCCGGCAAAGACCTGGGGACCCTGTACGCCAACACGACCTGCGGCGTGTTCGGCCACCTGACCAACGCCGCCGCCCAGGGCGGGACCCCCGTCCCCGTGGCCCTGCCCCAGCAGGTCCACACCGGCCCGGCCACCATCCGCTCCAACGTCTCCGGCACCCAGGTGGAGGAGTACACCGTGGAGATCCTCAAGGTCTATGAGCACACCGGCGACAGCCGGGACCTGATGCTCAAGGTCACGGACCCGCGCCTGCTGGCCCAGACCGGCGGCATCGTCCAGGGCATGTCCGGCTCCCCCATCTTGCAGGACGGCAAGCTCGTCGGGGCCGTGACTCACGTCCTCATCGACCACGCCGACCGGGGCTACGGCATCTTCGCCCAGCGGATGCTGGAGCAGGCCGACCGGACGCGCAGCGCCTGACCGACCTCACCGCAGGCCAGAGTTTTCCACAGCCTTTCCCGGGTTTGTGCCCCATTTCCCAGCCCCCGCCCGCCAGTTCCCCCCGGCGGGCGGGGATACATCTTGACTTTTTCCACACTCTCGTGTACACTGGAACCAGAATTAAATTGGGGAGGTGTACCTATTATGTTCCGAAAAAAAGCAGGGGCGTGGCCCGTGTTTCTCGTTCTTGCCCTGCTCCTGTCCCTGCTGGTCCTTCCCGCCCAAGCCGCGGAGGAAGCGATCGGCGTGACCATCAACGGCACCCCGGTGACCTATGACGACGGCTACGGCCGCCCCTTCGTCGATGCCGCCGGCCGCACACAGGTGCCCTTCCGCCTGACCATGGAGACCTTTGGCTGCACCGTGGATTGGGACAACGACACCCGCACCGCCATGGCGGAAAAAGACGGCACCAAAGTGGAGGTCCCCGTGGGCCGCGACTATCTCATCATCAACGGCAAACGCGCCGACATCGACACCACCGCCCAGCTGGTAGACGGCCGGGTCTATCTGCCCATCCGCCCGGTGCTGGAGGCTTTTGACGCTTCCGTCACCTGGAACAGCAAGGACCACCTCGTGGTCGTGACCACCGGCAGCAGCCTCGTCCGGGTCTACTTCTTAGACGTGGGCCAGGGCGACGCCACCCTCATTGACTGCGGCGAGACCGAAGTGCTGATCGACGGCGGCACCAACAGCGCCGGAAAAGACGTGGTCGCCGCCATCGCCCCCTACATCGACGGAAAACTGGACTACGTCATCGCCACCCACCCCGATGCCGACCACGTCGGCGGCCTGGACGCCGTGCTGGCGGCCTTTGAGGTGGGCGAGGTGATCGACAGCGGCCGCACCGCCGACACCGAGACCTACAAGGACTACTGGGCTGCGGTCAAGGCCGAGGGCTGCACCATCTCGTATGACGAAGACCGCATCATCGCCCTCAGCCCCATGGCCGCCCTGTCCATCATCGAGACCGGTGACGACTGGACCAGCAGCAACGATTGCAGCATCGTGGCCCAGCTCACCTGCGGCAACGTGCAGATCCTCTTCCCCGGCGACATGACCGAAACGGTGGAGAAGCAGCTTCTGCCCCTCTTCGGGGATATTGATGTGCTCAAAGTCGCCCATCACGGCTCGGCCACCTCGACCACCGCAGAGTTTCTCTCTGTGGTCAAGCCCGAATATGCCGTCGTCTCCTATGGCCTGAACAACAGCTACCATCACCCCTCTCTGCCGACCCTCCAGCGGCTCTTCGCCGCCGGGACCACCGTCTACGGCACCGGCAAGAGCGGTACCGTCGTCCTCACCACGGACGGGTGGACGTATAGCTTCAACACCACCCAGGCCCTCACCGCCGCCGATGCCGGCGCCTGATCCTATCTGCGTTTTTCGTGCCTGGCCATGTTTGTGTGCCAGGCACGTCGTTTCTCTCCTTCTGTCCCCATGACAGTCTGATCGTCTGGCCTTTCAAAATTTTGGAAGATTTTAGAATTTTATTTACAAAAGGGTTGTTATTCTGTGCCTTCAGTCCTATAATAGGCTATCATTTGGGCACCCACTTGAAGTTTTTGGACCAAGACAGACCTCCTTCCAAGGCCCTTCCCTCTGCTGAGGAGGACCTTTCCTTCCCGGTGTGCCCACCTTGGAAAGGACTGTGATCGCACATGACAACCACCCAGATCATTGCCGTCGTCATCTTCGTTGTAACCATGGCAGCCATCATGACCGAAAAGATCCACCGCACCGTTGCCGCCGTGACGGGGGCGCTGCTGCTCCTGCTGACCGGGGTGCTGACGGTGGACTCGGCGTTCTCTTACGTAGACATCAATACCATCGGCGTGCTCGTCGGCATGATGCTCTTCGTTGCCGTGGTCAAAAACTCCGGCTTGTTTGAATACATTGCCATCCGGGCTGCGAAGATCGCCAACGGCCACCCCTGGAAGCTGATGGTCTTGTTTGTCCTCATCACGGCGATCTTATCCGCCTTTTTGGACAACGTGACCACCGTGCTGCTGATCGGCCCCATGACGCTGGCCATCACGAACATGCTGAAGATCAACCCCATCCCCTTCTTCATGACCCAGATCATGGCCTCGAACATCGGCGGCACCGCCACCCTCATCGGCGACCCCCCCAACATCATGATCGGCAGCGCCGCCGGCCTGAGCTTTGTGGATTTCATCGCCAACACCGGTGTGGCCGTGGTCTTTGTCCTGGTTGCCACGCTGGTCTGCTTCTACTTCATCTATGGCCGCAAGCTCAGGGTCGAGCCGCAGGCCATGGAAGCCATTCATGGCCTGGACGCGGAAAAGGCGATCAAAGACCGGCCCCTGCTCATTAAGAGCGTGGTGGTCATCGTGCTGGTCGTCCTGGGCTTCGTCTTCCACGCCCAGCTGGGCCTGGAATCCTGTACCATCGCCCTGACCGCCGCCGCCGTCATGCTGCTCATCGGGCACCAGGACATCGAGGAAGTCATCACGGGCGTGGAGTGGACCACCATCCTCTTCTTCACCGGTCTGTTTGTTGTCGTGGGCGGCTTGCAGGAGACGGGCATCATCCAGGTCCTCGCCAACGGCCTCATGGACCTGACCAAGGGCCACATGACCATGACCATCCTGCTCATCCTGTGGGTGTCGGCCATTGTCTCCTCGTTCCTGGATAACATCCCCTTTGTCGCGACCCTCATCCCGCTCATCCTGACCATGCAGAGCAGCGGCGTGGACGTCACCCCCCTCTGGTGGGCGGTCTCCCTGGGTGCCTGCCTGGGCGGCAACGGTACCCTCATCGGCGCCTCCGCCAACGTGGTCCTCTCCGGTATCAGCACCCGCCACGGCTTCCCCATCACCTTTGCCAGCTACTTTAAAGTCGGCTTCCCCATGATGCTGGTCTCGGTGGCCATCAGTACGGTCTTCCTGCTCATCCGTTTCGGCTGAGCCAGACATAGTGAGCAAATAGTTTGTGTAAATTGTGTTTTCTAACATGGGAAGGAGTAAAACACTATGAGTCAATCCATCTTCAGCGGCGACTTTGTCGACCTGAGTCTGGGTCAACTGGGTGCCAGTAAAATCAAGACCGTCAACGGTCAGCAACACGTGGTCCACTTTGACCTGGGGGAGGGCAAAGACCTGGTCTACGTCTTCAGCGTCACCAACGAAAACCGCTGCTATCTCCAGCGGGCAAAGCCCTACCCGATGACACAGGTCCGCTTTGCCAGCACCGAGGAGACGCTGCACTACATCGCCAAGGATTACAGCGCCTTCCAAAACGCCCGGAAGAGCCGGAAGTATCAGGACTTCGTGGACATCGCCCACAAAACCATCGCCCTGACCCAGCAAATGGAAGACCTGTTCATCACCCACAACATCAGCACCGAGGACATGGCGCTCCTTCACCAGCAGACCGACCGCCTGACCAAGCTGATGGAGGAGATCCACAGCCGCTCGCCGGAGGTGTGATCCCAGTTGCATCCCATGAAAAAAGGACGCCCCACGGCGTCCTTTTTTTCATGCAAATGTTAGGTTCTGTCTTCGGCTCAGTGCATCAGCAGGATCATCATCATGCTCAGCAGCAGCACCAGCACCGAAGCCGGCAGGGCGTATTTACAGTACCGCTTCCAGCCGATGGGCGCTCCCTCCCGCGCCGCCACGGCCACGCCGGTGACGTTGGCCGAGGCCCCGATGGGGGTAGCGATGCCGCCAATGTCCGTCCCCTTGGAGACAGTCCAGGTCAGCGTTTGCAGGTCCATCCCCAGGGTGTCCGCCAGAGAAAGCAGGACCGGCACCATCACCGCCGCCATGGGCACGTTGTCCACGAAGGCCGAGGCGATGGCAACGAACCAGATGAGTACCACCACCGTCCGGACCGGGTGGCCCCCGGCCAGCTTGGCCAGGACCTGGGCCAGGCCGTTGAGCAGGCCGGTCTGTTCCAGGCCGCTGACGGTCAGGAACAGGCCGACGAGAAAGCCCAGGGTCTTCCACTCCACCTGCTTCAGCAGGCCCCAGGGATACTTGGTGGTGCAGAGGGTGGCCCCCGCCGCCAGGATCCCGATGGAGGGCATGGTCAGGCCCGTCAGGGTATGGGTGGCGATGAGCAGCACAACGGCGGCAAACAGCCCCACCCGCACCCGAAAGATCCGGTGGTTCGGGATGGCGTCGCCGGGGTCGATCTCCCACAGCTCCGGGGCAACTCCCTTCTCCCGGCGCTTGAGCTTGTTGTGAAAGCAGACGTAGAAATACACCAGCGCCAGGCCCAGCCCGGCCAGGCAGATGATGCCGTTGTTCTGCAAAAAGTCCCAGAAGCTCAGACCCAGAGACGTCCCCAGGATGATGTTGGGCGGGTCGCCGGTCATGGTGGCTGCGCCCCCCAGGTTGGCGGCGAAGATCTCCCCGATGATGAGGGGCACCGGGTCAAAGCGCAGATACTGCGCCAGCCGGACCGTCGCCGCCACCAGGAAGAGGATCACCGTCACGCTGTCCACAAACATAGCCAGCAGCGCCGCCAGGATCATAAAGCTCAGCAAAATGGCCATGGGCCGGAAGCCCAGGGCGCGGGCCAGGCGCAGGCTGACCCAGTCGAAGAAGCCGGCCTCCCCCATGCCCTCCACCAGCACCATCATGCCGGTGAGGAAAAACATCGTGCTCCAGTTGATGCCCACGTTCAGCTCCGTCACGCCCCCGTGGGCAAACCAGAACCGGGGCGTGAGGAAGCTGTGCAGGCTCAACGCCTCCAGCACCGCCGGGGGATGGGTCAGCAGCAGCAGCACCAGCATCCAGCACCCGGCGCACAGGGAGACCAGATAGCGCGGGCGTTTGTCCCGCAGAAGTTCCACAAATAAAACGATGGCAATGGCCAAAGCCAGGGTCTTGCTCAGCATGAAAATCCTCCCGTGGTCCGTTTCTTTTGCAGGGTCATGGCTCAGTAGCGGAGGAGAAGCATCACCATGCTGATGGCCAGGACAATGACCGCCGCCGGCGCGGAGTATTTACAATACCGCCCCCAGCCGATGGCGTAGCCCTCCCTGGCGGCGATGGCCGTGCCCGCCACGTTGGCGGAGGCCCCGATGGGGGTGCCGCTGCCGCCGATGTCGGTGCCCATGGAGAGGGTCCAGGCCAGGGCGTTCAGGTCTACCCCCATGGTCGCGGAGAGCGAGGTGATGACCGGCACCATGGTGGCGGCAAAGGGAATGTTATCCACAAAGGCCGAGGCAATGCCGGACAGCCACAGGATGATGATGACCATGAGGGTCAGGCTGCCGCCGGTGATGTGGGCGATGCCCTGGGCCATGGCCTCCAGCACCCCCGTCTGCTCCAGGCCGCTGACGGCCAGGAAGAGACCGATGAAGAAGAGGACCGTCTGCCAGTCCACGCGCTTGAGCAGCAGGATGGGGTCCTTGTTCACCAGCAGGGTCAGGACCGCGGCGATCACGCCCACCATGGCCACGGTGAGGCCCGTCTTGGCGTGGGTGATGAGCAGGACGACCGTCAGAAGAAACACGCCCACGTTCAGGGCAAATTTGCGCCAGCTGTGGATGGATGCTTTCGGGTCCATCTCCATGGCCTTCTGCCGGGCAGCCTCGTCCTGGGTGGCCACCTGCTTGCGGAAGGCGAAGTAGAAAAAGGGCACGATGACCACCATGCTCACCAGGACGATGAGGCCGGTGTTCTGCAAAAAGTCCCCGAAGGTCAGGCCCAGAGCCGTGCCGATGATGATGTTGGGCGGGTCGCCGCTCATGGTGGCCGCGCCGCCCAGATTGGCCGTGAAGATCTCCGCAATGATCAGCGGAACGGGGTCGAATTTCAGCAGCCGGGCCAGCTGGACGCTGGCCACAGCCAGGAACAGAATGACGGTGATGCTGTCGATGAACATGGACAGCACCGCAGACAGGATCATAAAGCAGACCAGCAGCGGCACCGGCCGGTAGTTCACCAGCCGCGCCAGACGCAGGCACAGCCAGTCGAAGAACCCGGCGCCGCTCATCCCCTCGACCATGATCATCATGCCGCTGATGAAGATGATGGTGCTCCAATTGATGCCGGTGTTCATCTCGTTCACGGCCGCGTGGCCGGTGTACCAAAAGGTGGTGGTGGCCATGCTGCCAAAGCTCAGGGCCTCCTCCACCGCCGCCCAGGAGTGCATCAGCCCCAAAAAGACCACGATCAGGGTCAGGGCGCCGGCACAGAGCGTCACGATATAGCGCGGACGCTTCTCCCGGACGATCTCGACGAACATCACCACAAAGATGACGACCGCCAAAATCTGACTCAATAGATTCATACTTCCTCCTTGATGTCCTGGAAAGGCTTGCTCACGGACCTTTCCCAACAGTGATACCTATTCACACAACGCCCCCAAAAGCACTTTCCACCGTAACTTTCCTATCTGGTTTATTTTCAATTTCCTGAGATTGACAAATCTTTCCTAAGATTGACAAAAAAGAAAGGCTGCAAAAAGGAGCAGGGCCGCTGGGTCCTGCTCCCGCTGCTTGCTCTGGGGAGCATTGTTTGAATCCAAAAAATGATGAATCGTTTTCCTTTTGTTCTCTTTTGCGGTTTACTGTAATTTCCAGCAGGAGAGCCCCTCAACCTTCGTGCCGGAATGCGCCGAATTTACAAAGCTGTTCGCACACGCCGCAGCCCACGCACTGGGTCTGGTCCACGACGGCCTTCTTGTCCTTCCAGGAGATGGCCGGGCAGCCGATCTTCATGCACTGCTTGCAGCCCTTGCAGGCCTCCGCCTCGATGCGGTAGGGCGGGTGCTTCTGCACGGTCTTGAGCAGCACGCAGGGCCGCCGGGTGATGATGACCGACGGCTCGTCGGCAGCCAGCTCCTCCGTGACCACCTGCTCGGTGGCCTTCAGGTCGTAAGGATCGACCACCCGCACCCGCCGGATGCCCATGGCCCGGCAGAGGGTCTCCAGGTCGATCTTCCCCGCCGGCTCGCCTCGCAGGTTCTTGCCCGTGGTGGGGTTCTGCTGGTGGCCGGTCATGCCGGTGGTGGAGTTATCCAGGATGATGACGGTGGAGTTGCTCTGGTTGTAGGCGATGTTGGCCAGACCCGTCATGCCGGAGTGCATGAAGGTCGAGTCGCCCAGCACGGCCACGGTCTTGCCCTCGCTCTCTTTCTCCAGGGCCTTGTTGAAGCCGTGGATCGAGCTGACGGAGGCCCCCATGCATTCGCAGGTCTCAATGGCGTACAGCGGCTCGTAGGCGGCCAGGGTGTAGCAGCCGATGTCGCCCAGCACCGTGACCTTGTGCTTGGCCAGGGTGTAGAACAGACCGCGGTGGGGACATCCGGCGCACAGCACGGGGGGACGGCCGGGGACGTTCTCCCCCAGGCCCACCCAGGGCTTGCCGGGCTTGCCCAGCTTTTCGGCCACGAGACCCTGGGAGAACTCGCCCTCCAGAGGCAGCACGTCCTTGCCCAGCACATCCAGACCCAAGGCCCGGCAGTGGTCCTCGATCACGGGGTCCAGCTCCTCCAGGACCAAGACCTTGTCCACCTTGGCGGCAAAGTCCAGGATCTTCTGCTTGGGCAGGGGGTTCACAAGGCCCAGCTTTAGGATGGACGCCTTCGGCCCGAAGACCTCGCGGGCGTACTGATAGCTGGTGGAGGAGGTGATGATGCCGATCGAGGTATCCTCCCCCATCTCCTCGCGGTTGAGGTCGGTGGTCTCGGCAAAGGCCGTCAGGCGGCGGGTGCGCTCCTCCACGATGGGGTGGCGGGGGCGGGCGTTGCCGGGGACCATGACGTATTTGGCGATGTCCTTCTCATAGGGCCGCCGGGCCGGCTCCACGCGCTGGCCCAGCTCCACGATGCTCTGGGAGTGGGAAATGCGGGTGCAGAGCTTCAAAAAGACGGGGGTGTCGTATTCCTCGGACAGCTCGAAGGCCCGCTTGGCAAAGTCCCTGGCCTCGGCGGAGTCCGCCGGTTCCAGCATGGGGATCTTGGCGGAGACGGCGTAGTGCCGGGAGTCTTGTTCGTTCTGGGAGGAGTGCATCCCCGGGTCATCTGCTACACAGATGACCATGCCGGCGTTGACGCCGGTGTAGGCGATGGTGAAAAGCGGGTCGGCGGCCACGTTCAGGCCCACGTGTTTCATCACGCAGGCGCTGCGCTTGCCGGCCAGGGCCGCGCCGAAGGCGACCTCCATGGCGACCTTCTCGTTGGGCGCCCACTCGCAGTAGATCTCGTCATATTGAGCGGCCCGCTCGGTGATCTCCGTGCTGGGGGTGCCGGGATAGCTGGAAATGAGCGCACAGCCGGCCTCATAGAGGCCTCTGGCTGCGGCCTCGTTGCCCAACATCAGTTTCTTCATGGGTGAAAACCCCTTTCCTGGAACTTGCCCGCCGAAGCAGTCCGACGGGTCGAAAAAATGATCATTTTTATCATACCATAGTTGACAATCGCCCGTAAACTGCTATTCTGGACAAAATCACGCATTTGGTGTATTTTTTATTGGAAGGAAAGGCTTCCCGTTTGTACCTGCTGAAACACCAGACATTTTGTCGAAACCTGGCGGAAGTTGCGGTTTTTAAGTTTTCCAATATTTACCAATTTCGTCTTGAGTTTTCTGTCCCATTGTGGTAAATTGTGGATGGGTTGTAAAATCACTTTACAGCCAATGAATATTCTGGAAAAGATTGCAATAGAAGCTCTTTTTCAGAGGGGGGAGAACAAGGTATGGAAATTGTAGCGCGACAAGATTTTTGAGAAACTCGGACAGGATACTTGAGAAAAAAGCGCCTGTTCTTAGAAACATTTCCGAGGCCCGCTCGCTTGCGTCAGCCGCCCCAAAAACGGCGGGGCGACCCACGCAAGAGGGCGGGCTTTTTAGACTCCGAGAGGGGCGGCTTTTGCCGCCCCTCTCTTTGCCTTTTCGCCCTCCTGGTGAAGTTACTCTCCCGGCTCTCCGTCCGGGTCTCCTGCGGGCTCCTGGGCGGCTTCACTGGCCGCTGCGGGCTCGACGTACTCCGTCCACCCGTAGACCCCAGGCTCCCACACGTTGCCGTCAGAGTCGGACGTCCACTTCTTGCCGTTGTGCGATACCTTCGCGCCCTTGCTGTATGCGTCATGCGCTCCGAGGGGCTGTATCCACTCGGGGAACTCCTCGAGGGGGTTCCCGATCCGTGTCCACATGGAAGGGTTCTCCGAGGGCTTTCGGTTCTGCCCGGCGTCGGTGACGTCATGGATGGAGCGGTAGAGCTGCCCCTCATCCCGAACAATGTCGCCCGCCTTCCCCCTCCAATTCTCGTCCCACTGGACAAAGAGCTCGGGGAACTCCGCGACGGTGGTGTCGTCGAGCTGCTGCTCCTGGGCCATCTTGACGAACATGATCTCGGCGACCGCCTGGGCGGAGCTGCTACGCAACGCCGCCTCGTTTATGCCCTTGATGGACGTTTTGGGTGTCAAATACTGCATCATTCGTAAGCACCTCCAAACCCAGAGATCGAAACCTCCTCCTCATAGCCCTCGTTCTTCGTGATAGTGAAGCGGACATTCACGCCCCACTTTTCGGCGGTCTTGGACTCGTTGAGGAAGTTGTAGACCCGATTGATCGCGACCTGTGCCGTGATGTCCTCCCAGGCCGGGGAGTCGTCGAAGGCATTGTTACACGCCTCGACCTTAGCGACCGATCCTTCAATGTGCCATGTGGGAGTGATGAGGATCTTCGTCGCCCGGGCGTCGGTTTCCTCCGGCTTGGCGAACTGGAAGGCGATGACCGTCTCCTTCTTGGAGAAGTTCCAAACCCTCACGCTCGTCGCGAAGTTGCCGTCCACGGCCTCGACGCGGAGCTGGTGCGCCCCGTTCGTGAGGGTGAGCCAATTCTCGCGGGAGAGCTCGATCGTCTCCTCCTGGCCGAGCGTCGCTTGATAGCTGCGGATCTTCTTGTCGTCGATGAACTCGGTGACGACCACGTTGTCGCCCTCGACGTCGGTGACGGTGTACTTCTCGGCGAAGCTGCCCGTCTGCTGGCCGAGATCTTCGTCCTGTCCAGAGATAGCCGGGGCCGAGTTCGTCCGCTTGAAGGTGAGGCGGCGGTAGGTTGTGCCGCCCTGGCCGTCGCTGGCCGAGATGACGAGATTGTTGACCGTATTGAGGCCCAGCGCGGAGAGCTTTTCCGAAGTGATAGAGACGGAGAGCTGCTCACCCTTCGGGGCATTGTTGACGGTGCGGAGAACCTCGTCGTTCAGCTTTTCGACGACCGTGACTTCGTCGCCGTCCGCGTCGTCGACGGTGTAGTTGTAGGTGAAGCCGATGTTCTTGTCTCCGAGGTTGGTGTCCGAGCCGGAAATGGTCGGGGCGGAGTTGACTCGGGTGAATGTCCATGTCCGAGTAGCGGTTCCGCCCTGGCCGTCCGTTACGACGACCTTGACCGTGTGGCTCCCGAGGGAGTGCTCTCGGATGTTGATCGAGATGGTGTTTTTTGCTTTTCGCGTCGGGGCGAACGACTTCGTCGTTCGCCCATCAATCGACTCCGTCGCCGCGAGGACGTCGCCGGAGTCGGCGTCGTCGACCGTGTACTCGATCGTGAAGTTCTGGTTCTTATCTCCGAGATTGCGGTCACTGTCAGAGATCAGGGGGTCAGTGTTCAGAATTTCAAGGACGAGGCGGAAACCGAGGTCCGCGTCCCGATAGGACGAGCCGCCCCAATTCCAGTCGCGGGCCGAATTGTACCCACGGGACGCGCGGTACGACGCCCCCTCCGCGTAGGTCTCTTGACACCAGGAGTACACATAGAACCAGTTCCAAAACTTGTTATGGGCACTGTTGAGGTCGGTCGAGTTGGTGCTGCTGTCCAGGTCAGAGGAAACCGGAGCAGGGAGGCCGGAGATGACCTCCTCGCGGGTGATGAACCTGTCCCACTCGTTGTTGGTCGGGGTTCCTCCCGCGTAGGAGTCCCCATTCCTTCGATTGCTGCCGCCGGTGAGAAGACGGCACTTGTATTTTGCCCCGTCGATGGTGACGGTCTTGCCGGTGACGTAGCCCTGCCCGTTCAAATCGTCCCACGAGACATTGACCAGGATGACGCGGTCGCAAATGAGAAGGGTCTTGTCTCCGTCCTTGATCTTGACCCATTGGAGCTTGTTCGCGTCTGCGCTGGGGGTGTCCCCGAAGGTATAGTTCGCCATGCTGCCGGACATCGAGGGGATGTCGCCAGCAGCAGACGCGCCGGACGGTGTCGTATCATTACGCCACGGCCTTGTGGGCCGCTTGAGGATTGCGCCGTTGTTGTAGAAGCCGCCGAGCTTGACGGTTCCGAGATATTGCGCCATAAGGGATCGCTCCTTCCGTTTTAATGAAGCGGTAGGGCGCGAATATCTTCTTCGCGAGGTTGTAGGCGCTGGCCCACCGAGCGAACCCGAGCCACGAGTTGACCGCCTGGACGACCGCCGCCCGCGTGATCTTGCCTTCCCTCAACTTCCGAACCATCGCTTTAATACGCCGCTTCTCCCGTCGCTTGGACTCGGTGCGGATCATTAAATGGGTGGCCTTGATTTTGAAGCCGTAGGCGTTCACGCCCTGCCGCATATAGAAAACCTTTGTCTTTTTGTTGGTGTCAAGGTGTAACCTCGCGCGGAGGAACTCCTTGATCTTCGCCAGCCACTCCCGGGCGATCTCCTTGCTCGGTGCAATAATGACAATGTCGTCCATGTACCGGGTGTAGAGCTTCGCGCCGAGGAAGCGGACGCAAAATTGATCGAGCTCGTTGAGGTAGATGTTCGCGAAGTCCTGGGAGCTGACATTCCCGAGCGGGATGCCTCTCTCGCCCTCCGGTGAGCTGTCAATCACTTTGCAAAGAAGCCGGTAAAACCGAAGGAGATCCCCGTACATGTCGGGGTGCTTCTTCTTGAGCTTCTTGAACCGCTTCGCAAGGATTTTCTTGAGCAGGTCGCGGTCGATGGAATAGAAGAACTTCCGGGCGTCGATCTTGATGACGGCCACGTCGTCGCCCCATTTCATACGGGCGACCCTCATGTCGTGCTGCACTTTGAAGGCGGCGCGGATCGGGCCCCTCCCGTACTGGCAAGCAAACGAGCCATTGATGAACACGGGCCGGAACATGTTTTGCAGCTCCTCGTGGATGACGAGCTGCACCACCTTGTCGCGGAGCTTCGGGATGGAGAGGTCTCTCCGCTTTGGCTCCGTGATGACGGTGAAGTGATACGGGCCCGGCGTGTACTTTGAGCTCTTGAGCTCGCGCCAGAGGTCGACGTTGTTCTTCTCCCGGAAAAGATCGTACTTGACGGCCTCCCGGGTGTACTTTCTTTGCCCTCTTAGGGCTTGCTTGTAGCCGACCTTTATCCTCTCGTAGCCGACCGCCTCCTCATAGGTGGCAAGCGGCATGATCGGTGGGATCGGCGGGTGTTTAATGTTCTGCGCGGTTTTAATAAATAAGGGGAATTTCGTCATCGTGGCATCCTTTCCTTTTCAGAAACGGCTTGGCACCTATGACGCGGGTTTATACCCACATTGTAGACTTGCCCCGGCCTCCCAATACGAGAGGGCGGGCCGGAGGTTCGTCACTGTTTTTACGCCGTCAGAGACAAGGCGAAGGATTACCTCTCCCTTGAAGTATAACAAGGACACGCACTCGAAGCCGTAGCCGCGAATGACGTAATAACCTACAAGGCGGGGCGGAAACCGAGGTTCGCGTTCCGATTGGACGAGTCGTTCCAATTCCAGTTGCGGGCCGAATTGTACCCACGGTTCGCGCGGTTCGACGCCATACAGAGATAACCCTAAGTAGGTGCGGTTTACTTTTTTATCGGTTGTTGATGAAGTGCTTTTGCAAGCCTCCAATAATGCGCCCCAGCTCGTTGAGTTTCGTTTGCAGCTCGTGGACTTTCTTCTCGGTGATGTACTTCTGCGTCCGGGCGACTCCAAACAGCACGAGGAGGAGCGTCTTCTCGGCGTCCGCCTCGTCCAGCCATTCGAGCCGCTTCTTGACGACGGTGAGGTTGTTCGCCATGACCGCCGCGCGGATCAGCCGGAAGCATGATTGCTTGATCTCCTGCGACAAACTAAACTTTTCGGCCTGGGGGAAGTTCTTGAGCAAGGGGTAGACATCCCGTTCGAGTAGGATTTCAGCCTTCTTTTGAAGTATTGACGGTTCCAATGTAGCAGCACCTCGCATTTCTAATGCGGGCGATCTCGGTGATGTCCCCGAAGAACTCGAAGCCGTAGTCGGTGAGCTTTACCTTTGCGGGCTCCCCTGTGATGGAGCTGTGTCCCTCAATAACAAGGACGTCCTTCCCTTCGAGAGTGAGACCGCTCGCGGTCATAAGGACGAGCTCGTTGTCCGAGAGTTCTCGACACCTTTCACATACCGGGCAAAGCTCGCCGAAAAAGTTCCCGAGTATGCAGCTTGTTTCTTTGAGGGTGCAAGCGACCCTATACATAGAGCTTTCTCGCCACGGGGTCATAGATGCCGGAGGTGATCGCGACGGAGTCCACGGAGTCAAAATTGATGAGAAAGACGTTGTTCGTCATGTTGTTGAGGGTGGCGTCTTTCAGCACTTTGATCTCTTTCTGCGCGTCGGCGATCTGGGCCTCGTGGAGAATGACGGCTTCGCGGTTCTCGAAGATGCCGTCGTCCATGTGGTTCATGTTCGTCTGACTAACCGGCGTTCCTTCCTGGATGACCTCGCCCGTCTCGACATCTTCGACGTGGTCGAGCCATCCGATTTTTTGATAGCTATTCACTTTCGATCTGTACCTCCGTTTCTTTTTCGATGATGGTGTATTTGAAGGCCACATAAAGACCCTTGCTCGGCGGTTTCTCGAACTCCCGGTCGGACTGTGCGACGATGTCTCCGTCCGTGTCTACGAGCTGCACGTTCGCCACGTTTCCGGTGACGGTGTCGTCGAAATAGATATAGATCTTCACGGTGTCCGCCGTGACGAGCTTGCGGAACGGCTCGACCGTCTTCGGCGCTCCGTTCAGCGTATAGGCCGCGTGGTCAATCGAGTCGGCGAAGCGCCGCCCGATTTTCTCAATCCCGACCGATGTGATTGTCTTCGGCATGGTTTTCTCCTCCTTCCGTCATAAATGTCACCCCGGAGCAGCGAAGCACCGGAGAACAAACGGGGTAGATCTTCGCGCCGGTGCTTGCCTTCGAGCCCACCTCCATATTAGAGGAGAGGCCCTCATACATAACAAAGGCGCACGGTTGATAGAACTTTTCAGAGGCCGCGATCGTTCCCACCTTCGGGAACTCGACCTCGCCGGAGCCCGGAGAGCTGCTCGCGTGAACTTCGGACGCCAGAAGGTGCCCGACACTGACCACCCGGGGCCAGACGCCGCAAACAATTTCCCCGCAACGTGGATACCTCGAGAAGCCGGAAAAGGTCTTCGAGTGGATCTCAATGCCTCCCCCGGACTCCGCTCCGTATGCAGGTTTTGAGCTGCCTTCCTTGACCTTCCGAACCTCGGCGTCAATGACTGCGAGGTTGTTGACGCCGCTTTGCTTCGAGCCCTTGAGGAATACGATGAACTCGGCCCACCTCTCGGGGTCTTGATAGGAGAACGGCTCGATCGTGCTCTGCTCGTATCCGAGAGAGGTCAACGCATAGAGGATGCCGCTCTTTGTTCCGCCCCATTCAGAGATGATCCCCTTCATGGATAGGCGGGCCCGATAGTTTTCAATGCTCTCGCCCTCAAGCCTCGGCATGTCCCGATCCTGTCCGTGTACCGGAAGCATGACCGGGCTCGCGGTCGCGACATTGAGCTCATCCCGAAGCCGGAAGGCGTCCTTCTTCATGCCGTCGAAAATGCGTCCGATGACCTTGAAGAAGATGAAGAACTGATTCGCCGCCCGCTTCCCTCGTTTCAACGGGGCAAAGAGAAGGTCGAACATATACGCGCCGAAGGTGTCGAACCGTTTCATCCGATCACTCCCTTCTCACTGTCACAGAGACGGAGCCGAGAGTGATGACCTTGTCCTTCTCGAGCACCACGTCCTCGGCGGGGGTGATGATCTCCGCGTTCGTGGCGGCGCTGTAGTTGCTGCGGATTGCGAAGTTGATGTCGGAGCGCCGGAGCTCGTTGAACCTCCGGCCCTTTCGGACGGCGAGCAGCTCGGCAAGGATCGCGGAGATCCTGTTCTTGATGTCCTCGTCCTCCGACACGTCAGAGGTCGAGACCGTGACCTCGATGTCCTGGGAAACCGTTGTAGAAGACTTCACAAGAACATTATCGTATGGCCCGGCAATCTTGTCAACGGCATCCCGAACTTCGTCGAGAAGTCCTTCCGTCGCTTCTCCCGCCGTCCCTGTTACAATCACGTCGACCGTCCCTTGCCCTCTCGGGTGGTCACAGTCAGCCTGTGCAAATAGGACGCCCTGGACGGCCTCCGCTGCATTGATGAATGTGTCCTCAATAGACCGGGCCGCGAGCTCCGACCAGGATCGGAGCGCCCGCGTTCGGAGTCCCTCGTCGTCCTCGGTGTCGCTTCCTTCCCGGACGATCCAGTCCTCGCCGTTTGAGATGCCGTCGATCCCATTGAGGAACGTGAGGCTCCGGGTGATCTGTCCTTCCGGCACATTGTACCGAGAGCCCTCTTTCTCCGCTTCTACCAGGACATCCACCGACCGGCTCCCTTTTTGCAGAACCGCCGCCTCTATGGCAAAGAAGCGAAGCTCCTCTCCGTTGATGTCCTTTTGCGTCTTGAAGATGTGGCCCTTCTCGATCTTCACGGCCTCGCCCTGGTCGTTCGTCCTGGATAGTGTGACGAGGCCCTGCGCCTTCTGGGCCTTCTTGCGCTTCTTCCCGTAGTCTGCCGCCTTAATGTCGAGCCATGCGCCGGTGGAGTGTGTGAGGGTCATATTGTTCAGAATGGCCCGTAGTAACTCCGTGAACTCGATCTTAATGCGGAGGACTATCAAGAGCAGCGTATAGAAGACGCCGCCCGAATGGAAGTTCGTGATTGCGAAGCCTTCTTCTTTCAGCTCGGCGATCTTCTCCTCTTTGAGCGTTTCAAGCTCGGGAACCGGGAGAACTTCGTCGAGTATTGCTTTGTCGATCATGTTGTTATCACCTCCACGCCGACCGCACTAATGACGACATTGAGCTCCCGGGGCTCCTCCTCGTCCGCAAACTGGAAGGAGCAGCGGAGCCGGAAGGTGTCGTCCGAAAATCCGACGTCGATCTCTATGCTCTCGGGCACGATGACCTCCCGCTTTTGAAGGCCCAGCCGCGCCCGCTGCGCGATTTCAAGCCGCACAAGATCGTCGTCTTCGGATTGAATGAAGTCGTATAGCCCCCAGCCGAACGAAGCGTCATAAAAGAGATCCCCGGGCTGTGTGAGCGCTTCGAGGATGATGTTCTGATAGAGACATTCAAGCCCCGAACAGAGGGGCGCGTCTCCGTCTGCCGCTTGCGTGAGGGCCCATTCATCATTGAGTCGGATGTCGGTGTCGTGTAACCCTGTCATAGCTGCACCTCCCCAATGATCGCCGGGCTGTCCCCGTATGCCATCGCAACGGCCACGAAGGCCCCGGCCTTATATTGTCCTTTGGATCTGACGCCAGGGAGAGGAGGGAAGCTCTCGTCCTCGTTCCCCCAGCGATCGACGACGGTGAGGGTGTATTCGTTCCAATGCGCCGTTATGTGGCCCTTGAAGCTGCTCCCGGTCTCGTCGTTATGAATGACAAGATCCTCGAGATCGAACGTCTCGCCGAGCTGCGTCGCCTTGCTGACGGTGGCGTAGACCACGGCGGGGCTCTTTGCGTGGGGGTACTCCTGCGCGATGATCTTCCTCGCGACCGCCCTCATCATCTGCTCAAGCATTTCCCGCCCCTCCTTTCTTAGAAATAAATCTTCGTGCGGATGAAGCCGTTCTCGCTGGTAGACGAGACGACCTTCGAGACCTCGAACTCTCCGCTCACTTTAGGGTGCTTCACACTGATTTTGTGGGAGTGTCGGACAAAGGGGGCCGAGACCGTCTCGAGCTCCCACGAGCCGCCGCTCCTGGTGAGGGCGATGATGTTGACGCCATACTCGAAGATGTAGGTCTTGTCCTGCTCCGGCTTCTCTCCCCAATAGAACACGCCCCCAGAGAAGAAAAACGGCTGTTTGATGTTCCATGCTGCATGTACGGCATTGATCGCCTCGATGACGTTCATCTGCCGAATGGGAAGCCGTTTCCGTTCCGGGTATCCCTTGGAGGAGAGCTTCATCTTCGAGAGCCCGGCCTTCCCGAGAAAGTAGGCGATCATCTCCTGCGGAGTTGTGTCGAGGAATGTGTTGTTGATCTGCGTCTCCTCGAGGAGAAGCATCTCGTCCTTGAGAGTCACTTCGTCGGTGAAGCCTCCTCCGTTGTACGGCTTGGAGACGTAGCCGGTGAAGACCTCCTCAAAGACATTGTTATACCCGAGCTCAATCGCTGCCGGGTCTTTCCGGGCGAGTGAGATCTTCGGTTGAAACTGCTCCGTGAAGCGGATCTTCGCCCAATCAAAATAAGAAGACTTCGAGGAGTAGACCTCGATCTCTACGCCCTTGTCGAAGGTATAGGGGCCAGCGCGGGCCGCGATTTGAGGGTAGAATAATTCGAGCGTTTCCATCCTGTTCCTCCTCTCGGGTTAGTATGGCATCTGTGAGACCTTGTCGAGAGCTGCCGCCGTGCTTGCATCGTCGACGGCTGGGGACTTCCCTCGGCTCGTCTGCAAGTATTTTTGATAGTCAGAAGACAAGGTCGTTTGCTGCTGGGTTCCGCCGGAGCTCCCGCCAGAGGAGCCGCCGCCGGACGAAGATCCCGACGAGCTGCTCGTCGTCTGTATGGTCTGCGGGACGTACTCCCAGAACTCAAGGGAGACGGTGAGCTGCTCCTTCTTGTTCTCCATTTTGTGAGTGAGCCCCTTGAATAGAACCTTGTCGACGCCGTGCGCTGCCGTGTCTTCGCTGACAATAGAGAGCGGCTTCGGGACTGACTGGCCGGGCGTTCGGAAGATCGCCCGAAGCGTCTCGAGCCGCTGGTACTTCGTTTGCGTTGGTGTGTCGTCGAGAATGAGTTCGATATTGACCTTCGCGTCCTCGTAGCCCGTCGCCTGTTTGGGCTTTGTGGCGCTGCCCTCGACCTCTTGCTCGTCGATCTGGGCCGACTCCTTGACCTCGATACTCTTAACAAGGCCAGGGAGGACGACCCCGTTCACCTTGACGATCTGGTCTTCGGTGTAAATCATTGTCGTCTCTCCCTCCTTGTTATGCCGGTGCGGGTTCGGCGTCTTGATCGTCTGCGGGTTCCTCGCTGCCGTTGGCCTCGGCGTAGTCCTCGACCTCCTTGAGCATCGCGAGGAGCTGCTCGAGGTCTTTGATCTTCTTGAGGTCGACCGGGATGAGCAGCTTTTGAATGATGACTTGCTTGCCGGAGCTGCCCTCGCCGGAGCCTCCGCTCTCGGAGCCTTCCTTCTTGCCGCCTCCGCTTGTGAGGTCGACCTTCTGGACAGGCTCGCGTTCGAGCGTAGCCTTCGCGCCGTCGAGCCCCTTCTCGATTGCCTGGGCGGGTGCATCCTGCGCCAGCTCGAGGCCGTGGGCGTAGGTTGTCATCGTGCGTTGTCCCGAGAGGGTCAGCGTCGAGAGAGGGCCTTCTTTCGCGTCGGAGAAGGGGAGCATATTTCGGATGCGCTGCAAGCCGCCCTTTACCGCGTCGACCGCGCCCGTGAACGCCGATTTGATACCGTTCGCGAATGTGGTGACGACGCGCTTGCCCGACTCAAAGAACCACGTCACGGCTCCCGTGACCGTGTTCTTGATCGCGGTGATTCCATTCGAGAACGCCGTCTTGACGGCTGTGAACCGTTCGGACACGCCCGAGGCTATGTTCGTCACGAAGCCGACAAACTTGTCACGGATCGCCGAGAGCCGCCCGCCGGTGAGATTATCCAGGAAGGTAAAGCCCGCCGTATAGATGCCCTTGACGCCCTCGACCGCTGCCGCTGCTGCACCACGGATTCCCCCGCCGTGCGCCTCGTATGCGGATCGCATGTTGTCGAGGTTCTGGGAGACCGTCGCCTTCGCTGCGTTCATGACGGAGCCGATGACGTTGCCGATGCCGGAGAAGATCGCCGACGCGACCTCAAGAGCTGCGCCGAGCTTCTCCTTGAAAAAGTCGATGATTGCGTTGACCGCGTTTCGGAACCACTCGCACTTGTTGTAGAGCAGCACCAGGGCCGCGATGAGGGCCACGATGCCGATCACGATCCAGGTGACAGGGTTCGCCAGGAGTGCCGCTGTAAAGCTCCACACGCTCGATATGAGCGGCGTGAGCGCTCCCTTCGCTAATAGGAACCCGGCCTTGAGGAGCTTGAACCCGGAGATTACCTTCGTGATAATCAAGCCCACGCCGGAGACGACGGCGATGACCGTGCCCGCTATGGTGAGGAAGCCGCCGATCGCCAGGACGACGAGCATGATGACCCGGACGAGCTCCTGGTTCTCCTCGACCCACGAGCCGACCTTCGTGAGCACCTGCTCGCCGGTCGACATGAGATCGTTGATTGTCGGGAGTAAGCTATTCCCGATCGACTCCTTCACGTTCTGGATGCGCTGCGTGAGCCGTTCAAACCGTTCGGGCTCCGTTTCGTTGATTGCGTTCGCCATCTCCGTGGCGACGCCGGTGCCGGAGCCGAGGGCGTCGTACATGGTGAGGATGTTCCCTTGCAGGTCTCCGCACTTGTTGTAGAGCAGGTCGATGAGGTCGACGGCCTCGTCCGTTCCGAAGGCTTCGGCGATCTCCTGCTTCTCCATCGCGTCGATGGTCTCGCCGTATTTGCCCCGGAGCTGGTCGAGGATCTCCGGCATACTCTTTAGTTGGTTGTTGGCGTCCAGGAACGACAAGCCCAGGGCGTCGCCGCCCTTCGCTGCCGCGCCCAGGAACGCCGCGTACTTCGTGCCCGCCTCCGAGCCGCTCATGGTGCCTTGCAGCATACCGAGGATGGTGAGCTGCTCCTCGAGGGGGACGTTCGCGTTTGTTGCCGACGCGCCCAGGCTCTCGATGCTCGAGGCCATTTCCGAGCCCGTCGTCTTGAACTGCTGCACCGACTTCGCGATACCCGCCGAGAACATCTCGCCGAACTCGATGTCGCTCATGTCGTCGTAGTAGTTCTTATAGATGCCGTAGCCCGTGGCAAACAATGACGTCATCTCGCCGACCGTCGACTTTGTGGCCTTTGCCGTTAGGCCCGCGAGACTGGTGAACTCCGCGACGCCCTCGTCCGAGAGCGTCGCGATGCCGCTCTTGATGTCGTAGGCTGCCGCGATGAAGTCGGCCTTCGTCGTTCCGGCCCATTGGTCGGAGAACTGCCGGGCGGCGTCTTCCACGACGCCGAGATCCTTCACGCCCAGGGAGGCGAGCTCGCCGATCGCTCTCCGGGTTTCAAATGTAGCCTCGACCGGGGACAGCACCGCCCCCGTGATCTGCGAGCCGACCTCCTGCATGACGGCCCCCGTCTTTGCCATATTGCCGAGCGCTGCGTTTGCCTTTTGCAGCTTTGAGACGGTGCCGTTGACGCTTGATGTGACTCCGGCCATAGGCCCGGTGAGGTTGTCGATCATGTTCATTATGAGGGACAGCCGGAACACGGACTCTAAACTCATGCTTTGCCTTTCACCTCCTAACAAAACGATGGAGGCGACCTTGTGCTCTTAAAAGAGGCGACCGATGCCGCCCGGCTAATCCGACGCGAACACGTCCGCGATCGCCTGGGCGACGATCCTCTCCTCGAGCTCCTGGATGTACCTCGCTTTCGCGACGTACCGGAGGAACTCGTCGAGGCCGATCTCCTCAATGTCGAAGTCCTCTAAAAGAGCCGGAGGGAGGAAGCGGTAGATTTCCAGGAGACCGGACTCCACCACGTTCCCCCTCACCTCCGAGAGCTGCTCTTTTAGAGCATCTTCAAATTTGTCTGTTTGGAGAGGCCCAGCATCCCGAGCAGCTTCTCACCGATGGAGAGCGCCAGGGCCGGGAACTCCTCAAGGTTCGCCTCGAGAGACACCCGGCTCTCCTCGACCACGTTGTCAAAGAGGAACACCTTGAGCGCCTTCGTCGCGCCCTGGGCGGTGGTCTTAACATATCTGTCATAGCTCGCCGTGGAGGGGCGCTTGAAGAAGAACTCGACATTCTTCTCGGTCTCGTCATCGACCTCGATCGTCGCGCCGACGCGGTAGACCTTGCCGTATTTCTCCTTGAGCTCCTCCGTCTGGGACTTCTGCGCGGTGTCTTTCTTGATTTCTTCCATGGTTTCGTGTCCTCCTATTCTCGATTATCTTGAGATGGTTTTTACTTCGTGGGCTCGACGCCGTCCTCCACAATGCCGCCGACGATCATGAGGTCGATGTCGACGGTGAGGGACTTGTCGCCCTGTGCTGCCTTGTGGCTGCGCTTGATCGGGACGACCTTCTTCAGCTCGTCGATGCGGGTGCGCTCGCCTTCGTTGGCGTAGGAGACGACCACGGAAGGCCACTCGAGGCCATAGAAGGGGACGCCCTTCGCCTTGCAATAGGCAAGGACGTCGTCGTAGTCATCCCGGAGCATAGACATTTTACCGGACGCTTTATAGTTGCCCTTGCCATAGCCCCGGGGACGGTTGCCCTTGCCGTAGCTTTCTTCCATGTCCTGCTCGTCGTCGTAGCTGATTTCCTGCACGACCAGGACGAGGCCCGGGATCTTGACGTCAACGTCGCCCCAGCTATAGGTCTGACCGTTTACTTTAAGGGACATAACTCTTTAACCTCCTTCCCTTATTCGCTGGGCTGTGCCCTGCCGAGGTCGACCTCGACCTCGCGGATATAGCCCCGGGAGACATAGCGGATCTTGACCCGCATAGTCTCGTCCTCGAGGATGGTCTCCGCCTGTCCTTCCGGGACGGTGATCTCGGCGGAGCTGATCTCCTTCGCGTCGATCATCCGCTGCAAGGGGACGAACATGAACTTCGCCCGGGTCTCAAGCTCGCCCTGCACGTCCTCGAGGTCGATGTCATCGTTCAGCAGGAGGAGCCCTTCCTTCCGGGTCTCCCGGATGATCTTGTTCTTGACGCGGACGTCCTCGGCGTAGCGGAAGTCGCTCCCGTCCGGGCTCATCATCTTCGTATGGTAGACATAGAAGTCGTCGAGCCCGTCGTATTCCCGGAACGTCAGATAGCCCGCGAGATCCAGGAGCTCGATGATGGAGTTGTCCATCTCGGCGGGGAGCAGCTCGAGGAGCTTCGTCTTCGGGATGCCGAAGCCCGCCTCCGTCCTGGTCTTGCCGATGGACTCCTGCACCGCTGCCTTTGCGTAGAGGCCACACACAAGGCCCGCGAGGTTGGTGATCTGGGTCGAGCCGTCCAGCTTGACCAGACGGCCCCAGGCGGTGACGACCTGGATGTCGTAGTTCTTGACCTTCTTCCGCTTGGCCTCCATCTCGAGGGCCCAGTCAGTGAGATCCCCGCCGCCCATCATGTCGGGCTCGTCCTCCTCGTCGCCGGTCGTGGGATACTTGGCCTCGAATACCACGAACACGGGCTTGTGGTAGACGTCGCGGAGCTCGATTTGCGCCTCGCTCACCGCCTGCCAGAGATCGAGGTCACTCTCGCCGACGATGTGGATGAACTCATACTCCTCGGCGAATTTCTGGAGCTTCTTGAACGCCGCCAGGACGTCGCCGTTCGTCATGGTGGGCGCGGTGGTGGTGAAGCTGTAGGAGTCGTTCACAAGGAACGAGCTCGGCTTCTGGTCTTCCTCGGTCGCCTCGGTGAACTTGAGCTTGAGGCCGGTTCCGGTGATCTCATACTCGCCATTGACGGGGACGGTGATCTCGTCCGTGAAGGTGTTTCCCCCGTCGATAGAGTACACAAAGGCGGCGGTGTTGAGCTGCCCTTGCGCGGTGAACTTAACCACCACGGAGAAGGCGTTCGTCGGAGAGCCGTCGACGGTAACGGAGCCGCCGCCGTCGCCGGTCTTAGAAACGATTCCCAGCTCGCCCGCCGTAGTAGCGGAGACCGGGAGACAGTAGATCCGGGACGCGCCGAACTGCACGGAGTCCATGACAGCGTCAGCCAGAGGAGACAGGCCGAGGCGATCCTTGATTTTGGTCGCGTCCATGTCTCCGGTGATGATGATCGGGGTGTCCGACACAATGGGGGAGACGCCGATCTTGAGGCTCTTACCGTCTCCCGTCGCGGTGGCGAAGCCGAGAAGGCCGTCCGTTACGGTATGCTTAACATCTCGAAGCATTACTTCTTGACCTCCTTCTTCCCGGAGCCGCCCCTCATAGGAGCGTTCTCAAATTTCTTGACCGCCTCGAGGAACTCCTCCTCGGTGACGGCTTTGCCGGGCTTCCAGCCCTGGGCGCTGCATACGCCCGCAAACACGGCCCGCCCGACTTTGTGCTTGCTGCGAAGCTCCCCGACGTCATAGAGCGCCGGGGCCTTCTTGTTCTGTTCCCCCGTTGCGGTGGGGGTCGATGCCGCTTTAGTTGCCATCTGCAATCTCCTTTCCGTCGTTCTTTGCTATGGACTCGACCTCGACGTCCGTGACCTTTGCGAAGTCCGTGTCCCTATAGAGTCCGCCGTCAAACCGTATCCGAATTTGAACGGCGACTTGTGCTTTGAGAATAGAGTCGTCCTTGTCGACCCAATCGGCCCCCTCGACCTCGATCGGAACATAATCGCCGTTGACGTATATGCCCCGATCGAGGCTCGAGAGGAACGCCCCGAACATACTCTCGACGGCCTCGTCGGTGTAGTCTCCGATTATCACAGTGAAGGTGAGAGCCCGGTCGAAGACCTTTCTCCTCTTTTTCTGCGCTCCCTCTTGGTCTCTATATCGTGTTTTGGAGCCGTTTCGGAGAAGGGTCTCCGACTCGAACAGCACCGCGCCGATGTGACTCTCTTGACTCTTTTCGAGACCCTTTTGAGTTGTGTACGGTTTAGACTTTAGGCCCGCCGCCTTGAGCTTTTCGAGGAGGTATTCCTTGCTTTGTTTGTAGAGCATTTAGTCGTCCCTCCCGATGAACTCCTCGGTCGTCGCCTTGATCTCCTGCATGTCCTCGTCCGATAGGCCGAGAAACGGGCGGGCGGGGATGTTGACTTTGACCTGCTTCTTGCTGACCCACTGGCCGCCCACCTGGAAGCGGAGGTTCTTCGCCTTCCGGGCCCGGATGGTGCGCCCCTGGTCTCCAAATTGGTGTGTCGCTGCGTGCTTTGCGTTCGTGCCGACCGCGAACCCCGAGGCGTCCGCCGTCACTTGGATCGAGTTGCGGAGCTGCGAGGAGTCGATGAGGGTCTTCCCCCCGGTGGTCGCCGCCCGGATGGAGGTCTTCCACCTCCTGCCGTCCGGCGCTCGTCCCTCCTTGAAACGCTCAAGGGTGGACTCTCGGACGCCTTCGCCGAGGGCCATGTTGAGGCTCCTTCGGTCTATTTCCGAGTATCGCCGCATTTTTCGGAGGAGTGCGGCGGTCTCTCCTTCAAGGCGGATACTATACACGAACTACATCCCCCTCATCTTCGCCCGCGTGAATAGACGGGGGTTTGACTTTGCCGAAAATCCGGTAGCTGCCGCGCTCGCCGGATCTTCGGTCTCGGTGCCGATCGAGACCTTCCCCTCTGCGACGAGGGTGAGGAACTTGATCGCCGCGTTGTATCGGTTGAGATAGGTCTTTTGGTCGGTGCTCTCGTCGATGCCGATACGGGAAAACAGGTTATAGACCGCGATGTCCTTCGAGAACTTGTTCAGAACCCGAGGGGCCGGGGAGATCGGGACGGTGTACCTCTTAGCGAGATAGCCGTCGATCTCCGCGTCGGCGTCGGCGATCGCCGCTTCGATGAGCGGCTCAACGAGCTCCTCACGCTCGGCGGGGTCTTCGATGAAGGTGTCGCCGATGATCGCGTTGAGGGCGTCGTCCTTGAGCATCTCCCGGACTTCTTCCTTTGTGCTATAGCTCACGGCGCTCCCTCCTTGCTCTCGCTGCCTCGGTTTTACTCGGCGGTGCCGTCGCCGCCGTATGCCATCTGCCAGAATCCGAAACCGGCGTTGCCGCGATAGTCCGCGCCATAGAGGAAGGTCTTCCGCATGAAGACGTTGTCGTCGGTCTCGGCGGTCTTGGAGACGAACTTCGGCTTCTTGCGCTGCTGCCAAATAAGGGGACGGATAGGACGGGAAGCGCACAGCAGATACCATGCGGAGTCATGCCCGGCGAGCTGGGGGACGACGAGAGGCTTCGCGGTGCCCTGCATGGTGTTCTTGGTGCCGTTGATGTAGTCGGCGACCAGGATGTCGCGGGCGGCGGCTTCCAGGGCAGGGGGAACGACGAGCAGGTTCGGGACGAGGTTCAGCGCCCGGCCCTTGGAGTTGGTCAAGCTCATCATGGAAGCGCGGGCCGCGATGTAGGACTCCATGGAGAGCTTGGCGGTGGTCTTGTTGGAGACAGTCTTCTTGCCGACCTTGTGGGCGTCGGAGAAAAAGGGCTGTCCGTCGTAACACTTTTCCGAGAAGCCGCCCGCCAGCAGGGCGAAGATGAGCTCGTCGGGGTGAGCTGCTGCGGACTGGCCGAGCATCTGGACAGAAGGGTTATAAAGGCCGATCTTGTCGTCCTCGATCGCGTTGCGGTCGACGCCGACGGTGAGCTCGAAGTCCTTGTTCTTGATGGTGTAGTCGCTCGCGGTGAGGTTCTGGATCTCGCGGTCGCCGATCCACTCCCTCATGCCCGGAATGTCGCCGAGCCATGCGTAGGTTTCCGAGTCCGTAGTGGACGGAGTAACGGTCGCGACCTCGGTGTAGAGCGGGGCCACTTCCTCAAACGCCTTGTTAAACAAGGTGTTGAAGCCGACGTAAATCCCTCTAAGGGACTGCTGATTGACAATCATGTTCTGTTTCCTCCTTGTCAGTATGAATTAAGCGCCAGCCGTCGCCGGGGTGTAGCCGAAGCCCATCTCGACGGCGACGCCTTCGTCGTCGACGCGAATGACGAGACCGGCGACCGAGGCGCTCGTCGCGGTCTTCGTGACGGTCTGGTCGTCCTCGATGTAGCACGGGCCCAGGACTTCGGCGGCGGTGATCTTGCCGCTGGTGGAGTTCTCAAAGATGAAGACGCCGCGAGCGACGCGGATGACGGCCTCGCCGTCGCCTCCCTTGTTCTCCACGGTCTCCTCGGCCCGGCCCGCCGCCTTGAGGCCGGTCGCCTTCTTGCCGGGGATCGCGTAGCCGGTGGCGTCAATCGCCACGATGGAACCCTGATAGATGGTGGTCGCGCCCTTGACGGGGAGGGCGATGTACTTCCCGCCGAGCTCGGACGTGTCTCTCACGTTGGTCAATGCTGCCATGGTCTTATTCCTCCTTCATGCCGTATTTCTGGACATCTTCGGCGCTGACGCCGAGCTGCTTACAGACGAGCATCGTCGCCTCGTCGGGCTTGTTGCCCTTGAGGGCCAGCGCGTCGCCCCCGGCGATCTCGGACATGGGGACGGCCTGGGGGGCTTTCTCAAGGAACTCCTTGAAGCCGTCGGGGCTCTTGAGGGCGTACCCCTTGGCCCACCCTCTCTGTGCCGGGGTGATCTTCCCGCTCTTGAGGGCCAGCTCCACGGCCTCCTCGGCGTCGCGGTCGGCGAGCTTCTCCTCGAGGGCCTTGACGCGCCCATCGACGCCGCCCTTGAGGGCCATGATGGAAGCGGCGACGTCAGCGGTCGAGGCTCCGGCCTTGAGGCCCAGGAGCTCACAGACGGACTTGTTCGCGACGATGCCGTCGTCCTGGTCTTCGGGCTTGCCGTCCTCGCCGGGCTTCTTGCCGGGGGCCTTGCCGCCCTCCGCCGCCTCCTTGAGCGCCTTGTTCTCCTCGACACAAGCCGAGAGCGCCGTGAGGATCTGCTCCTCGTCCGCGTCTTCGCCCAGGCCGAGCGCTGCCGCGATCTTCTTGATGAGTTCGTTCATGTTGGTTTCTCCTCCTTGAAATGTGGATGAATTGACAATCGGGGTCATGCCCGCGATCGCTGGGGTGTTGGTGAGGGCGAGGGAGTGGAGGCCCGTCGCCTTGTTGTCCGACTTGCGGACGGTGATGACCGGGGAGAGGTAGCGGTATTCCTTGTTCTCAAGGTACTGCTTCGCGGGAATTGTCCACTCGACCCGGGCCTTGATGTGCCCGTCTTCGGCAAACAATTCCTTGACCCACCCGGCGGCGGGGGCTCGTTCTCCCGTGAGTGTCTGGTGCTCATAGTCGACAACGAGGTCGACGCCTCGCTGCGCGATCTGTTCCTTCATCGCCGCGAGGCTCTCCTCGTCGACGTCGAACTCTCCCTTCTGACTCACGACATGACCGAAGGGCAGGACGGAGATAACCTCCGGCGCTCCTCCGACATCCACTTCGCCCCCTTTGAGGGTGAGAAAGTCGTTCATTTTCTGGTGTCTCCTTTGGTGTGGTGCTCACAATCGTCTATAACGCCGTTATCTCGCGTTATAACGGTGCCTTCCTGGTAGGCCCCGGGAATTTCACCCCCGTCCCGTTCGCCCCTTCCTGGGGCCTCTACGGGGCTATAAAGAGGGGTTCTCTTTTTCTCGCTTTTGGTACGCCTTCACGAGTGCCTCGGGGTAGTCCTTGAGATCCGGCGTGAAGCGTACCTTCGCGGGGTTGGTGGAGAAGTGCGGGTCGGGCATGACCCCGCCCGGCGCTGATTGCTCCACTTTGAGCCCCCGGGCTTCGACCTGCCGCTTTGATAGGGTCTTGACGGTGCAGCGGCACCGGAACCCGTTCGGAGGGAACCAGGAGTCCCACACGGCGCTGTCCGCCGGGAATACCCTGCCGTCCATCGCGAGGTGGCTCGGTCGTGTGTGGGCGTCGTTGACGGCGTCGTACTGCCAATAGGGGCGGAGCTTCATGACGCCCGGGTCTGTCATTTGCTCATAGTGGCCCACGTTGTAGGCCGTTTGGATGTTGGTGCGGAAGATGAGGTCGGCTTGCAGCGGGTCGAGTCCCTCATACCCTTCGGAGGTGAGGAACTCGTTCATCCGGGAGCGGAACTCCGAGAGGGTGTTCCCGTCTTCCAGGGCTGCGAGGATCTCATCATAGAACCGCTTGAGGATCTGGGCCTTCGTGTAGCCGCCGACGGTGAAGGCAAGCCCCCGGTATTTCTCCGCGATACGGTAGAACACGGAGGCGGACACGGGGACGCGCTCCTTGAAATACTTGACGGCCTCCTCGAAGGTCATGTCCTTCCGGTTGAATACGGCCTCAATCTCGTCCATCTTCGAGCGACCTCCCCTCGAGGTCTGCGTAGAGCATGACCTTTTGAAGCAGCTCCTCCACGTCGGAGATGTCCATCTCGCCGAACAGGGAGGCGACGGCCTTCTCGTCTTCCATCATGTCGCGGAGCTCCTCAAGGCTCTCGGCTTTCTCAATAATCTTGAGAACAGGGCCGAACGCCTTCTTGAACGCTCCGGCGCTTTTTTTGGTGGCTGCTGCCGCAAGTTGGTCGATGCGTTCCTGCGTCCCGTGGCCCGCTGCGCCCCCGGCCTTGAGCGCGATCGGCGTCTCCGGCGCGGTTGCTTTGAAGGAGAAGGGGCCGATCCCTGCGCCCTGTGCCTGGGTTGCCGGTGTGGCGATCTCCTCGTCTCCCTCCGGTTTCGGGATGGAGAACTTCTTGTAGATGTAGGAGGTCGGAACCTTGAGACCGGCCTCCCGGATGAGCGTCCCGATCACGGTCGCCGTCTGGGTGAGGTCTTCCGACTCCTCGGCGTCGAACCGTAGATAGGGGATGCGCTTGTCCTCCCCGAAGTTATAGAGCACCAGGGGGCGGATGAGGTCGCGCCGGAGTGTGGCCGCGAGTGCCTTGCAGTCTGCGACGGTGAGGTCATGTCGGACGTCGTTGTGCGTCTTGCTTTGTGCGTAGCTGCCGCCCCCGGAGTCCGAGGTCAAAGTCTGACCGAGGATCGCCTTCGAGACCTGCTCGTCACAATAACGGGCGAGCCGTTCATAGAGGTCGGTCGAGCTGGTCTTTTCGGTGTTGACGAACTCGATCGTCGTGCCGTCCGGGAATATGCCCGCCGCGTCGGCTCCGATAGCGACGAGCGCTCGCATGAGCGCCCGCTTGTCCTCCTCGCTTGCGCCCGGCTGATACTTGCCCAGCCGGAGCGGCATCCCGAACACTTCACAGAACGCGACCCAGTCCTTGAGGGTGTAGTTCTTGAATAGGTACATCCAGGAGACCACACGAAGAACGCCAGCTCGCGAAGGGTGGCCGCTGCGGGCTTTGTACTTGTGTACTATGAACTTGTTCTTAGGAAGAAGGATTCCTTCCGGCGCGTCCTGCGTCCGAACCTTGAAGGAGTCGTCGACGGTGTCCCAGAAGAACCGCTTTTGATGCCGCGAGCGAATGTCCCCGACAACGACGTGCCCTTCGTCATAGCTCCACATAATTTCAGAGACCGCGAAGCCCTTGCCGATTGCGTCCAGGAGGTCGAGCATGACATCCTCAAACCCCTCGATCCCGCCGATCTGCGCTTCTACGAACTCGGCGATCTCCTTGTCTCTCGGGTCGTCCGAGTCGAACGGGATGACCTCGTAGTCGAGGCCCGTGACTGCGTTCTTTCTCGTTTGGAGCTGGGAAAAGAGGTGCGGGTCTTTCTCCTCCATCTCCTCAAAAAGCTCGGCTTGCCGGAGCACATCTCCCGCGTCGGCCTCCTTGAAGATCTCCGCCAGACGGACGGGGGTGAGCCCGTCCGAGGGGTACTCGCTGTACTTGTCCGTCACCTGGGAGACCGCGACCTCTCGCGTCTCCGGCCTCGGTGTCTGCGTAGACCTCAAGAGCCGCCGCCACGGGAACCACTTATTTTTGCTTTGGTCGGCCAAACCGTCCCACCTCCTTTTAGTAGGCCCCGCGTCGGAACTTGATCGCACGGCCTAAAACTGATTTGTAATCCGGTCGACGCCCGACCTTGACCGAGAGGGCCAGGGCGACGGCCATTTGCAGGGCGTCGGGGGCGTCGTCATTCTTTCCCATAGGGTACTTGAGCATCTGGTCAAGGAGCGCCTTGTGCCGCTTCGAGAACTTGAGGTAGCCGTTCTTGACGAAGGGCTGCAAGGACTGGATGCGGGCGTCCTTGTTCTGGACGCTGTTGATCTCCTCGATAGGAAGGTACTCGCCGATCTCGGCGGACTTCTGCCGCATGATCTCGGCAAAATAATATTGGAACTGAACCGTCTCGACGCCGAACTTGTAGAGGGGCTTCTTGTATTCACGCTTGAGCCGACGAGACGCCTCGATCGCGTCCTCAATAATCTTGTCCGGCTTCCGCTTGGCGATGTCAGCGATGACGACGTACATGTAGCCCGTCGAGGTGTCCTTTGCTATGCCGATGATCGCCGAGGTGTCGCTCTTTCGGTTCTTTCCGAGGGAGGGGTCATTCGCCGCCACAAAGAGGAACTTCGGGTCGGAGAAGTCCGGGGGGAGCTGCCCGTCGTCGTAGAAGTCGAACCACTCCTCGGCGAACGCGCAATTCTCCGGGTCTATGGGTTCGTTCTGGATCTCCGACGAGAAGCTCGCCTCGCCCTCGGATACCCTCATAACCATGAGGGCATAGTAGGGGAGCTTTTCTTCCCAGAGGACGGCGGTGCCTTCCAGCATTTCGGCCTCGTTGGCCTTGAAGAAGTCCTCGGCGTCCTCCTTGTGCTTCGGGTTTTCGAGGTCGGTGAAGATCCGCTCCCAGGCGTCCCACAAGGCCGTGTTCGTTGCGAACGAGATGACGCCCTTGTAGCGGACGGCCTCATACTCGGGGTTCTTGGCGACGTTGGCGAGGAGGGCGTCATAGTGGAGCAGCGTCCCGATGTAGACGATGTCCGTGTAGGTGTCGCCCGCCTTCGAGACCGCCTTGTAGAACCAGTCCCGGAGCTTCTTCCGCTGCTCCGGGGTGTTGACGTTCTCGTCGTTCTCAAGGTCGTCGCAAAGAATGAGGTCGGGTCTCCATTGTTTGTGCCGTCTGCCTCGGATCTTCTTCCCAGCGCCCAGGGCCTCGATCTTCACCCCGTTCGATAGGAGGATGACCGACGCCTTCCAGACGCGCCCCTCAAGCTCTCCGAAGTCTTCACGGAGCGCTGCGTTCTCCTCGAGCTCGGTCTTGATGTCGGAGAGGAAGCCTTCCGCCTGTTCCGAGCTGTCCGAGAGGATGATCTCGTAGTGCTTGTAGGCGTACACCGCCGAGTGTATGGAGCCCTTGAAGGTGAAGTTCGTCGACTTGGCATGTCCACGCGGGGCCTCGACTGCCCTCCGGCATCCGTTGGCCCGGCTGATTTGCTTCGCGTCTGTGCTGGGGTTCATGCCCTTCATAACGCCCTCCCGGAAGATCCGGTCGAGCTCCTCGTGGAAGGGAGGCGAGGGTCTGACGAAGTAGTGCGGGAGGTAGGCCCGGCCAAAATAGCCCAGGTCGAACGCTCCGAGCTTCCGGCGTAGACCCTGGGGGCCCGTGAGATCGGCCCCGTCCTGGTACTCCTTGAGGAGCTGCGCCCGGAGCTCGGGGAAGTTGTCCCCCTTCTGGACGTACTGCTCAAACAGTTCCTTTTGATACTCGCGGCTCGCGACGGCCTCCCGGTCTTCCGGCTCCTCGAGTCTCTCGAGGTAGTCCTTGAGGTCAATCTTCGCCATCGTCGAGCACCTTCTCCCTCGCCCTCGAGAGGACGTCGTGCAGCTCCCCGGCGAGTTCCGGGTGCTGCTTGATTGCTGCCATGAGCTCGGCCTCGAGCTGGTCGAAGGCAAGCTCGGCCTTCTTCTTCATGTCCTGCCGGACGCGCTTCTCATAGGTTGCGTTCCGGGCGAGGCTTGCGATGAGACGCCCCGCCTTGTCGAGAGGCATCTCGGCGAAGTCGTCTTCCGCCGTGCTGACTCGCTGCATGAGGCCGTCCATGAGAACCATCGAAGCGGCCTTCGTGTAGTCGAGGTCGGGGTGGGCCTCGACAGCCTGGGCGATCGCTTGCGTCCGCTGCAAGGTCTCGGCGACGCGCTGCGCCGCCTGTGTGCTGCGGATCGCATAGCGCCCGATCGCCGACTTGCTGATCTCGTAGCCCTCCGCCTTGAGCCACGCGGAGAGGTCTTCGTAGGTGTTGGCCGTGTCCGCGAGCCGGACGTCGAGCTCCGTCTTGATGTCGTCCGGGAGCTTGTCGATCGTCGAGCTGATCCGCGTCCTCCGGCGTTCGCCCTTAGACATCTACGCCGGGGTCTTCCCTCGTGCCTTCCACGAGGTCGACGCCCGCCTTCGTGAGCTGGATGACGGCGTCCCGGCGGTATGCGTTGTAGGCCGTCGCCCTCCTGTCCGTGAACTCGATGTAGCCGCCGTCCTCCAAATAAGAGAGCTGCTTCGAGATGTCCGGGACGGTGATGAGGTTGTCGGCGAGAAGCGCGTTCGTCACCTGCCGCACGAGCAGCGAGTTCTGGTTCCCTTTCGCCAGGGCCCGGACGATGTAGCCCCGGATCGCCTTGTTCTGCCGGATCTCCTGCTCCGTCATGTCGTCAAAGTATGCCATGGTCTTTTATCCCTCCTTTGCTTGCATCCGATATAGGAGCTTGTCGAGTTTGCTGTCAATGTTGTTCGAGACCCGGATGAAGTCCTCCCGAACAACGTAGACGAGGGGGAGGTCGGCCTTGAGGTCGCCGAGCTCCGACCGAACGGCGGCGATGTCGTCGGCGTTCTTCTTGTCCGCCGCCTCGAGCTTCGTGATCGCCGACTTCATCTCGCCGATCGCGTTCTTGACTCCCCAGGAGGCGACGCCGATGATCGCCGTGATGACCGTCTGAAAGACGAACATCGCAATCGTTGCTCCGTCCATGCGTCCCCCTCCTTACCGCTGGGAGACCCCGTCCTCCGCGCCGCCGATGGTGACGCCGTCAAGCAGCTCCCCGGACAGGGTGAGATAGGGGTCTTCGTTCTTGATGTGGAGGACGGCGTCCTCGATGACGGCGGTGAGGTACTTGTCGAAGCTGCCCAGGTTGTCGGTGATGACCTGCTGCGCCTCGGGTGCGATTGCCGCCTTCACCTCGTCAAAGACCTGCTTGCCCAGGGCGAGCAGCTCCTCACGGCTTGCCGTGCCGTTCTTGACCGCGTCGCGGAGCGCCTTCGCGGTGGTCTGCTCCATCGCGCCGACGGAGACCGTCGCAAGGTTGACCACGTCGTCAAGGGCGTCCTCGAGCACCTTCCGGCCCGCCTCGTCCTTGATCTGCGCTGTCTGCTCCTTGAGCTTGGCCGCGCCCAGCCGGATATAGTAGACCCCGTAGGCCCCGGCGAGGGCGATGATCGCGAGGACGACGTTGACGAGAGCGTCGCTCGCTGCGCTGGTGATGAGTTCCATGTTCATGTGTGTTTTGCCTCCTTCTCTAAGCATAAAAAATAAGACTACAAGCACAGCTTGTAGTCTTATTTTAGGGTCGTTTTATGGAATTTGATATACGAAGCGCTTCTAAGAATTACAAGGCCCCTCGTCCTCGTATTCGTCCCCGGGGTCTTCCAGGTAGTCGAAGATCCCGATCTGCCCTTCCGCTTGCCCAGGGCCGCAAATGCGCCGAACCCATCTCTCGGTGACGCCGTACTTCCGGGCGAGTTCCTGGTGATTGTAGCCGGTGAACTCCTTCTTGATGCGGGCGTCGCGGACGGGGCGGGTGAGGCTCTCGGGCTTCGGGATATAGATCGTAGTGCCTCCGACGATCTCGGCCAGCTTGTAGAAGTTATCCGTCCCGATTGCCTCGGCGATCATCCGATAGAGACCTTCGGAAATCATGTCCAGTGTCAAGTCCTTTACGAGCTCATCCATGTCCTGCGCCCTCCTTTCCGGTTACATTCTGCCGATGATCGCCAGGATCTCGCCGACCATGATCGGCTGATTGAAGCGAGCCTTCCACACGTCGGGGGAGTTGATGATCCCGCGTTTCACCAGGATCTCGAAGCCCTCCTTCTGCCATGCGGGCGTTCCCTCCGGGTATCCGTCTCCCGGGTCTTTGTAGGCGAGGATCTGGTCGAGCAGCTTCACGACATTCGCGCCATATCCCGCGCCGGGCACAGCCCACCCGCGCCCCTGGGGATTGTCCGCCGCGCCCAGCCATTCCACATAGGGCGCGACGCCACGGACGACCAGGGAGAAGCGAGGATCGACGCACTCGTTCACCAGGGCCTCGGTGGAGGCATACGCCTTGAGGTGCTGGATCTGCGCCCGGACGCCGGTGCGCGGGTCGGGGAAGCTCGCCGCCTGTCCTGCGGCGTTCCCATTGAGGGCTCCGATCCCGGCATAGTTATTTTGAGACGGAAGGACGATCCCGCCGAACTTAAAATAGCCGGTTTCGTGGAGGCTCTGCGCGAAGGCCACGTCGCCCCGGACGCCCTCGGCCTCGCCCTCCTCGATGAACATGCGGGCCAGCTCCTCCACGGTGCAGCTCGGGAGCTGTGGGGAGGCGTTCTTGCTCAAGCAGAACGCGGCCATCTGCGACGCGGTGGCCTGGGCCTTGCCCATGATTGCTGTCTTCTCGGTTTCGGTGGAGCTCTCCATCCCGAAGAACTCCGCCAGGATGTCAGCCTCGGCGACGGCCAGCTTGTCCAGGTTGGCGTCCTCGGAGAGCCACTTCGTCGCCTTCGTGTTTGTGTGGAAGCTGTGCTCGATGAGCATGTAGTAGGGCGTCCCGACCGCCCGAGCACCACGGAGGACGCCGTAGTATTCGCCGCCGGAGCTGTTCTTCCGGGTGGCCGTCCGCCCGGCCTGGGTGGTTCCCATAAGCTCGCCGACCTTCTTCGCCAGCTTGAGGGCCAGGGTGTCGACGTTGTTCTTGTTGTCGTAGGCCCGGTAGACGACGGGGTAGTCGACGCTCTCCGTGCCGCAAGCGTTGGAGTGGAGAGAGATGAAGACGTCGCACCCCTTCGAGGCCGTTCCGCGTTCGTAGACGCCGAGGTCGGTGTCGATGCTCGCCCGCGTGGTGACGACCTGGAAGCCCCGGGCCTCGAGCTGGGCCTTGAGCTTGAGATGCAGCGCCCAAACCATCGCGCTTTCGTAGTAGGTCTTCACGACGGGGCTCTGGTTGTATTTGCTGCCGACATGCCCGGCGTCGAGACAAATCTTCTTACTCATGATCCTCACCTTCCTCCTCGTCGGCGTGGAAGATGGGCTCCCCGTCCGCTTCGTTGATCTCCGGCTCCTGCGCCGGTCTGGTGTTGATGTTGTCGTTCATGGTGTGTTGTTTACCTCCTTATAGTTTCCAAACGGGGAGAAAGACTTCGTCGGCAATCTCCCCGATTGTGTATTGTTTTCGGCCCTCCGCTTCCAGACGCCGGAAGAACTTGTCGAGCTCGATCGCGATCTTGAGGGCCTTGAAGACGCCGATCTGCTCCGGGGTGATCTTCGGCACTTCCGGGCCCGCCATAAACTCGACGGCCCGAAGAAGGCGAACCTCCGCGAGAATGGGGTCTCTCTTGAGGAACTCCTCCCACTCGGCCCAGGTTTCCCGGGCGAACTTCTTCCGGTTGAGGCGCGGCTTGTCCGGCGGAAGGACTCCTTCCGCTTGGAGCTCCTTCTTCATCTTCGCCCTCTCGGCCTTCTCGCGCTGTGTGAGGCGTTTCTTCTTCGTCGGCATACCGTTCCCCCCTTAACACGCAAGCGGCCCGCCTGGGGGCTGCTGCGCGGCCTTCTGCTGCTCTATGAGGGCCCGCGTGAACTCCGCCGTCTCCACCTGCTGCCGGAGATGCACGGCGGAGGCGAGCACCTGGGCCGTCGAGGTGAGCTCGGAGGCCGTGAGCTTGAGCAGCTCCTCGCGGTCTTCCTTGCTGGTGTGCTCTCCCAGGAAGCGCCGGGAGCGGACGATCTCGTTCACGGCCAGGGCGGCGGCGAGCCTCTCGACAAGCCCCATCGCCCCAGCCTTCCGCCCGCTCACGCCTCCACCTCCGACTCGAGCGGGCCGTAGCCCAGCCGCTCCCGGTAGACATTCGCCGCCCGGATGACCTGGGCGACGGCTGCGTCGCTCGCCAGTCGGTCGCCCAGGCTTCGCCGCTGCTCCGGCGTCGCGCCATTCTCCCGGATGACCTCCGACACCTCCGCCACGTCCCGGGGCGAGATCTCCGTCAGACGGCGGGCCACTCCGGGCGGGAGCCGCTGATAGTGCAAGCGGAGGAAGATGATCCCGGTCTCCACCACCATGTCCAGCTCCGTGTCCCGGATGCTCTCTTGCATCCGGTGGATGCCTTCCAGCGCGGCCAGGACATCGAGCTCCCGCTGGTTCTCGTTATCCATCCCGCCCGGCCCCCTTCCGCTGCTCTCTGGCAAGGATCGCCTTGAGGCCCTCGATGACCTTCTCACACTGGGCCGTGTTCAGCCACTCGAGCCGGTCGATGCCGGTCATCCGCTTCACAAAGCCCTCGATCCGGCGCTTGTCGTTGTTCCACCCCAGGGCCTCGGTGAGTGCGTAGATCTTCCGGCGCTGCCGTTCGGTGGTGGGGTTGCCGCCCTCGTCCGTCCGTTTGTCGCCGGTACTCCGGGCGGCGCTGTCCTTCATGTTTTGCAGGACGCGGGCGACGTCGGTGATCTCGCCCTGCGTCAGCTTCTTCATGCTCTCCTTGCCGGTCTCCCGGTACACGACCCCGTGAAGGTCTTCGTCCGAGAGCCGGAGCTCGGGCGACTTCGCGATCGCCCATAGTGTGCGGATGGAGGGGAGCTTCCTTCCGCTGCGTGTTGCTGCCATGATTTACACCTCGTTTCCCCAACAGTCCCAGCCGTGGAACCTTTTCCGGGCAAAGAGTTCGATCCGGGGGACGTCCCCGAATAGCTCCTCGATGCGGCGGCGGACTTCCTCCGGCTTCTCGCTGTGCCGCGTTCTCACGGCCTCCACGAGCTGCGGGATGTTGTTCTTCTGCTTGTACTGAACCATCCGCCCCCGCGTCCCCATGAGGCAAAGCTCACAGTTTTTGAGCGTCCAGGGCGCGAGGTTCGAGACGGTCTTCCCGTTGACGGTCTTCTTCGACCACACAAAGGCGACGGTCACATACCGGAACCCCCACGCCCGATAGAGCTCGAGGGCGTCCGGGATGTGGGCGTCGGTGGCCCACATAAAGAGCGCCGCGTCTCGGTGGGCGATGCGCCCGACGTCGAGCTCCTTGAGGGCCTCGGTGGTCATGGTCGGATAGACCGCTTCGAGGGGTTTATAGGTGGTAGAAATTACCCCCCCCCCGCGTTTTTCCAGTTGCTTCCTTGCTGCTGAACTTCCATGGAGGGTCGGCGTAGATGACCCGGTACTTCTTTCTCGTGGTGGTGATGTCGACCCGCATGAAGCCCGCCCCCTTACATGCCGCTCTTGACCTGTTCCAGCTTCGCGAAGTCCAGCTCGTAGCCGAAGACGTCTTGCTGCTTCCAGGTAGCGCCGACCGCGTTGACGGTGTCCTCGCCGTACTTCTTGAGGGCCTCCTTCGAGACGTCCTCCTTGACGACGATGCAGTCCATCATCTGCCGGTTCTTGAGGCGGCGGATGATCTCCTCGATCTTCTCCTTCGCCCTGGGGAGGGACACGGAGGTCGAGAGCCGGAAGCCGACCTCGCCGAAGGTGAGGATCTTCGACTTCGCCTTCCCCATGTCCGCCCGGTGTTCGGTGACGAAGTCCTTGAGCTCGCGCTCGAGCTTGGCGATCCTGTCCTTGTGGGGCTTGCTCTGCTCCTCTGCGGCCTTCTTGGCCCCGAGGATCTGCTTGTTCATCTCGCCCTCAATGTCCTGGACGTCGAGCTGCGCTTCTGCAATCTGACGGAGGGCGTCGTTCGCGTCCTCCCAGGTCTTGACCCCGGAGGGTTCGACCATTCTTTTCCTTGCCATGTGTAGGCTCCTTCCTTTCTGTGCTTGTTGATATATGCCCGGGGAGTTGCCTCCCCGCTGCGGCTTGCTTCGGTGGCCTCCTTCGGCTCCTTGTCTTCGTATAGGATGTAGGTCTTAGAGAGGAGCATATAGAGGCCGAGCGGCCCGGTGAGGAGAGCGGCGGTCGCGTCGCTGTCCTCCGGCGTCTTCCCGCCTCGGGCCATGACCAGGATGAGGGCGGTGATCGCCAGCATAGCGAGACCCATGAGACGCTGCTTTCTCATTTTCATTGTCCCGGCCCCCTTCCGTGTTAGAGCATCATGAGGCTCGAGGCTTGCTCGATGATCTTCACGGTGACGACTCTCTCGCCGCGCTCCTCAAGGATGCGGGTGACGTTGGAGAGGGTTCGGTCGAGGAGTCGGAAGCATCCGGTCTGCATGTTGCAGGCCCGGGCCTTGAGCTCGACCATCGCGTCGGGATCTACCTCGAAGCCCTCGAGGTAGCCCTCCACCTCCGAGGGGTCAAGCCCCTTGAGGGAGACATAGAAGTCGACCCGGTTCGCCATGCGGGCGAGGTAGGTCTTGATCTGCGCTTCGAGCTTCGGCTCTCCGGCGATGACGAGCCCCACGTCGGATTGGTCGAAGATCGCCCGGAGGATCTCCATCTTCTTTTGGGTGTACTTCGAGACGAGCTTGTCCGCCTCGTCGATGATGAGGAGGTATCCCTTGTTCGTGTTGAAGAAGTCCCGGATGCCGTTGACCCTGCGCCAGATAGTGCCGTAGCCGCTGGGGATGCCGAGGGACTTCTCGATCGCCTCCACAAGATCGCGGCTGCTCATGGTGTCGTCGCACTCAATGTAGGCGACCCGGGGGAGCTTCGCGTACTGCCGGAGGGAGTAGGTCTTGCCGTAGCCGCTGCGGGCGACCACGATGCCGAGGCCGATGTACTCTTGACAGCTTTGACACACGCCGAGCACCTTGAGGGCGTCCCGGCTCTCATAGAAGACGGGCTTCCGTCCGGTCTTGCGCCCCGGCTCCGGGAGCGCCACGGCCTCGCCGGTGCGCTGGGCCAGCCAGTCCGCGAGGAGCTTCTCGATGGTGGAGATGTCCCCCTCGTACTTGCCGGAGAGGTAGCGGGAGATCGTCGGGCGGGAATAGCCCGGGATCTCGCTCGCCAGGGTGGCGATGCTGGTCTTCGAGACTGCGAGGTAGTCGTTGATCTGCTCGGCAAGGGTCTTGCCGGTGGTGTAGGTTGTGGCCTGGGCCGCTGCTGCTGTGATTTCCATGTTGTTCCTCCTATTCGTTCATAGCCCTCAAGCGAGCGAGGGCGTCGTCTGCCTTCTTCCCGAGGAACTCGTCCCCGGATGCCTTCTTCCCGGTCTTTCGGTTCGTGGCCATCTCCGCCCGGAACTCCTTGTCGTTCGGGAGGGAGATGAGCTTCGAGGGCCGATCCGCCTTGATGGTCAAGTCGATCATGCCGACCGCCTCGGAGGGCCGTCCGCCCTCCTGGACGCGGAGCTCGTAGGGCCGCGTCATGCTGTCCAGGATCTCCCGCATTTCCTTCTCCTGCCGCTTCTGGTCGCGGAGGTGGCGCTCGAGCGCCGCTTGCGAACAGTGAGGCCCGAAGGCCAGCAGCTCGGCGGAGACGGCTTCGCATATCTTCCGGCCCTCCTGGTCGAAGACGTAGAGCTTCGTGACGTCGTCGATGTCCCACTTGATGCCGACATGCTTGCCGACGTAGTGACAAAGCTCGTAGTCCGTGTAGAGGGTGCCGAACTTGTTGATCCCCTGGTTCGTCACGCGGGCGGTGTCGGCCTTCATGAGCAGCATCGCCGCATACTCGCGGGGCGGAGCTGCCTTCTCATAGCGCTCGCCGTTCTCAAAGAGGGAGATCGGCGTGATCCACTTCTCGCCCGCGTCCTTGAGGCCCCGGTGCTCCCGGGTGTGGTACTTCTCGTTCTTCCACTTCGTCCACGCCTCGAAGAACTCCTCCATCGTCAGCAGCTCGCCGCGCTCGAGCATACCGTCGACGTCCTTCTGCCGTTTGGCGTAGGTCTTGGAGCCGGTGAGGGTGCCCGTGTAGCTCTCGAACCATTTCGAGAACTTGGAGCACACGGTCGAGAAGAAGCGCTCGATCGGCTTGTCCCACGGCTGATAAGGGAGCGACCGCCCGACCTCCTCAATGCCGATGCTCTGGTAGAAGCCCACGGTCTCGGCGTCGAACTCGAAGTCGATGTTCCGCTTCTTGCGGCTCTGGCCGGTCATGGTCTTCGCCGTGTAGTCCTTGCCGTTGTCGACGTGGAGGATGTGGGGGACGCCGCCCGGGTGGGAGTAGAGCATCTTGACGAGGCTCTCCTTGAGGGTCTGGTTGTTGGCGTCCACACAAGCCACGTCGCCCACGATCGCCCGGCTCCGCATGTCCATCCATGCGACGAGCTTCGGGCGGACGGCCTTGATCTTCCCGTTCGGGGCGACCCACTGAACCCAAAAGTCGAAGGTGTGCTCGTCGCCGACGACGTACTCCATGACCTTGAGGCTCGTCGCGTCGCGCTTGCCCTTGAGCATCTTCTTGTTCTTCCACTCCCGGGAGCCGTTGGCCGCGAGGTAGCGGGCCGACTCTCCGCCCCGGCTGTCCATGAGGTGCTTGATGTACCGGGCGACCGTCTTGATGCTGGGGTAGTTCTCCCAGCCCCGGCCCTCGGCGACCTCCTCGAACTTCTCGTAGAGCATTTCGATCGTTCCCAGGTTGGCCGCGAAGCGCCGGTCGAACCATATATTTTGAATGAGCGCCTTTTGCTCATCCGTGAGACTCGGGAAGGTGGCGGTCGCCTTCGGCTTCCGACACAAGGACAGCGCCCGGAAATAGTCCCGGCTCTGGCCGTCCTCCTTCTCCATCTTGAGGGCCCAGGCGTTCGCCTTGAGGATGTTGTCGACGTAGCGGTAGAGGGTCGGGAGACTCACTCCCAGGCCCAGCGCGTACCGCTCGGCGTAGGCCGTGCGGTCGGGGCCGTCGTAGTCGATGAAGTCTTGCACCCTCGCCGCCAGCTCGACGGCCTCGTAGAACGCCTTCTTGTGCTGCTCGGTGTAGTGGTTGAGGTCGACGCCCACATACCAGGGCGCGGACTCTGTTCGCTTCTCTATGACGACATCCCTCCCGTCTATCTTCTGTGCCGCCCGCCACGCCTTCCGGCCCTTGGCTGTGAGGGAGTCGACGGAGACGAGCACCTGCTCCTTGCCGCCGTTCTCCTGGGGCTGCGTTCTGGTCTTGTACTGCTTGGGGTTGCGGGCTATGCGCTGGGCGAAAGTTCCGTACTTGACGCCCTCGAACTCCGCCGCCTCCTTCATGGTGATGAATACGTCCGGCACTCCTGTCCCTCCCTTCCTGGTGTTACGCTGCCGTTACCTTCTCGACCTTCCGGGGGTCGAGGTTGAGGGCCGCGATGATCGCCGGGAGGTACTTCTCGCCCGACCGGACGCCGTAGAGAATGTAGCTTAGATACTGCGGCGACGTGCCGATCTCGGCGGCGAGCTGCGTCTTCGTCTTGTCCTGGTCGGTGAGCGCCTTGACGACGAGCTTCCCCAGGGGGCAAAGTTTACCGTTGCTTTTCACCGCTGTCCTCCTTCCTGTGTAGTCGTTCTTAGATTTACTTCCGCTTCTGCCGGTGCAGGTTGACCGCTGCCATAAACCCCAGTCCCAGCAGCGCCGCCGCACGGGTGAAGCTGTCCGGCGCTCCTGCCACGACACACGCGGCGGCGAGCCCCAGGCCCCCGAGGGCCATGAGGCCCAGGCCGACGACGAAGTCGAGGATCGCGTCCAGCGTGGGGAAGACCCGCCTTGCACACTCTCGGGCCGCTTCTTTCTCAAGCAATTTGAGAATATAGCCCAGGGTCTCGGCCTCCTGTGACGCGGCGGCGAAGGTCAGCTCCGCGCCATACCGGGGGCGGAAGGGGTTCCGGGGGTCTCCCGAGAGCCGCTTCCGAGACAGGGCCTCGCGCCGCTGGAAGGCGACGAGGTCGGCGGCTCGCTTGAGCTCCGCTCTCATTTCGCCCCGCCTCCCTTCCGGTACTGTTCGACGGCGTAGTTGTCTTCCATCATCTCCGCCAGCTCTCCGACCCGTTCCCGGAGTGCCTTCCGCAAGGCCAGCGCCGGAGCGCCGTCGGCGTCCAGGCTGTCCAGGGCGGCGTCCAGCTCCCGGGCCGCGTTGAAGATGTTGAGGTACACCCGGCAATCGTTGGGCGGGCATTTCTCCGCCAGCGCCAGCCCCAGGGCGTAGATCTTCGCCGTCTCCCGGTGCCGCTTGAGATCCGGGTGAAGGTGCTCGAAGGTCGTCCGCTCCGCCGGAGCCGTCCGGGCCTTGACCGCGTCCTCAATGGCTGCGGCGAAGGACTCCCGCTCTCGCTCCGTGATGACCTGGACAGTCGCCAGCGCCCGGAGATAGGCCCGGGCCTCTGCGCCGACCCGGTCGGCCTCGACGCTGCTCTCTCGGTCTCGGATACGGTCGACGAGCCCATAGAGCGCCCCGAGGGCTTTCTCCCGAGCCCGGAGATCTCGCCCGTCGGCCTCGTTCGCCAGCCGCTCGAGGGAGCACTTCTCACAAACCGCGTCGAGCTCCTCTTGCGACATCTCCGGGCGGCGGTGCCGACAAAGCTCGTCGCACACATAGGCGAGGAGCTCCTCCGGCTTCTTGGGGAGCGGCCCCGGGGCCTCCCCGAAGGTGTCCGGGAGGACGTAGCAGTCTTCCCGATCCAGGAGGCCCAGGTCGCGGAGGGCGACCTTGTAGCCGTAAAGCTCATGCGCTGCCGTGCGCTCGTCCACGTCCTTATAGTGGGCGCTCGCGACCTGCCCCCGGAGGACGTTCTCCCATCCGGCGATCATCTGCTGCGCGTCGACTTCTTCCTCCTCGGTGGTCTCGTCGGTCTCCTTGACGATCGTGACCTTGACCTCGGGCTCCTCGGCGTCGAGCTCCGACTCGAGACCCCGGGCCAGCTCCACGGCCTCCTCCATGCTGCCCGCGTTGTCGTACTCCATCGCGCCCCGGTCGACGTCCAGGTTGCCGGTGTAGAGCTCGGCGTCGATGACGCCATACTCGCCGAGGGCCGTCCCCTCGTACTCCCGGAGCTCCCGGGCGTTGAACTTGACGACGAGGTAGCCGTTGATCTTCTTCATCTTTCTCATGCTGCTGTTCCTTCCTTTCTGTGTGTGGGTCACTGTCCCAGGGGAGGGACGACCCGGATCGTGTCCGTGTGCTTGTGGAGGATGACGAGCTCCCCGTTCTGCTTCTGCTTCACGACGAGCCAGTTCTCCGGCGAGAGGCCCGCTTGTCCGAGCCGGATCTTCTGCTTCCTGGTTGGCTTCTTGCCGCGTCTCAAAGAGATCGCCTCCTTTGCGTTTCGGTGCGGTATATGGTAGAGTAAAAGCGAACGGCGAGGGCCGTCTTGTATGAAACTTAGAATGACTTCCTCTAACCGGGCCGGGGGCGCTGCAACGCCCGCCGACCCGAACCGCGCGAGCTCTCTCGACTTCTTTCGCTATGCTTCGCTCTGTAGAGTATCGAAGCATCGGTGCTGCTCTTGCGGCGCTCCCATCCGGCGGCGAGGCGTCCGCCGTGTGGTGCTGTGTCCAGTTTGTGACGCCGGAAACGAATTGAAGTAAAGGGGGTGAAGGCCCTCGCCGCTCGCTTTTACTCTACCGCCGCCTCCTTTGGTCTTTCCTTTTGGTGGGTGGTGTGCTATGCTTGATTTGCTTAAATTTTTAATCTACAAAAAGTATAACTCGGAAGTCCGAGTAAGTCAAGGATTTTTTCGGCTATCCGAGTAAAAAACTCGATTATCCGAACGGAGGTACTTATGGAAACTATCGGAAAACGGGTTCGCGCTGCGCGTCAAGAACTCGGTCTAACAATGAAGCAACTGCACGAACAAACGGGCCTTTCTACCGGCAATATAAGCGATATTGAGAACGATCGAAACACTCCCTCGGTCTCCTCGCTTGTCGCCCTGGGGAGAGCCCTTCGTCGATCTCTGGATTGGCTGCTCACAGGGGAAGAAGCAAGCGCTCGGAGTAACGAGTCCCCTTTGACGTGTGACGGTGTCCCCCTGTCCCAAATGGAGACCGACCTCCTCGCCATGTTTCGACTCCTCCCTCCGGCGCACCGCGAGGAGGTTTTTGAGCTGGTGCATTTCAAATACAAGAGGGAAGTCGAGGAGAAAAAAGAATCTATTTACTCGACATATTTCGACGGGAGCGAGGACGAAAAAAGCGGCCCCGCTGGGAGCCGTGAGGCCCGCGACGGAACCGCCTAATTTTTTTGTCCTGCCATGATTAAAAACTAAATCAAAATCATGTAGAATTGAGAATAGGGGGCGGAGGGGGCTCCGAACCCTTGAAAACCCCGGTATTACGGGCAATTCTACAATTCTACACGAGAATGTGGAAAATGTAGAATTGCTTTTCCGCATTTTCCCCCGGTTATGGCCCGGTCGCCGCCGTCGTCGTAACGCCTGGAATAACAGCTCGTAACGCCTCCGCGCCGCCGATCCACGCCGCCGAACCCCTGTTTTTGCCCCCTGCCGTTAATTTATGCACGGATTAACGCCCCGTTTGCACAGCTCGCCCGCTTGCCTTCCGGGGCCGTCTCTGCTATACTGTGACCATGGGCCGCGAAGCCCGTCCTCTTTGTCTGCTGCTGTGACTTCCGGGACGGGCCGAGCGGCCCTCTTTTTGCCCTCAAATGCCCTTGTTTCAAGGGTTTTGCCCCGTTGCGGGTACGATATGCCCCAGCCTCGCCGCCGCCGTTGTGGGGCCTTCCAGGGCTCCCCAGGGCATGAAAAAAGGACGCCGACCGCGTCGACGCCCTCGTCTCAAGTTGTCTGATAAAGCCGGGCCGGATCAATGCCCTGTCCCGGGTGAAAATGCCCTGTTTCCCGCACAAATAGCGGGTTTTCTCGCGGTCTCCCGTGCTGTCCCGGTTTATCCCGTGTTTCTCAATTACGTTGTCCCCGTACAGAAATCAACCGAACCATTTTGATTGCCGATGCCAGCGAAGATTTTCGCTCCGTTCTGGTCGAAGCCCTTCGACTAGAAGAGGGGTTGGACGTCGTCGCCCAGACCGGAGACGGTCTGGAGGCCATCCAACTCATCCGGGAATGGAAACCGGACGTGCTGGTGATGGACCTGGTCCTCGGTCGGGCTGACGGCTTCGATGTGTTGGACTCCGTCAGGGGCATCCCGCGCAGCACGCTGATCCTGTCCAGCTTTGCCAGAGGATGTATGGCCGACCAGGTGGCCAACCGCGGCGGAGACTACTACATGATGAAGCCCTGCCGCATCTCATCGGTGGTCGAGCGCATCCGGCTGCTGGCCAGCAAGCCCTGGGACGAGGAGGGACCCGACGGCGAAATGACCGCCATGGCCCGCCAAAACCTGGAGTCCAGCGTCACCTCCATCATCCACGAGATCGGCGTTCCCGCCCACATCAAGGGCTACCAGTACTTACGGGAGGCCATTATGATGACCGTGCAGGACATGGACGTCATCAACGCCGTGACCAAGGTCCTCTATCCCGACGTAGCCCGGAAATACGGCACCACCTCATCCCGCGTGGAACGCGCCATCCGGCACGCCATTGAAGTGGCCTGGGACCGGGGCGACCTGGACACCTTACAGAAATACTTCGGCTTCACCGTCAGCAACGCCAAGGGCAAGCCCACCAACTCCGAGTTCATCGCCATGATCGCAGACCGGCTGGTGCTCCAGCGCCGCCAGGGCTAAGGCAAGACGGCCCCAAATTTCCCCCTTTCCCATTCCTCTCCCTTTCCCAGCCGACCCCGCGTTTTTTCCTTCCGTATCGCTTTGTGTAAAGAAAATTCTATGCCATACTTCATTCAAATCCACCCGAACCCGCGCAGGTCTCATGTCTAGACGCGGATCCGGGTGATTTCTTTTTTGGAAAAACTTCTGCTTGACAGGCAGCCAAGCGTGTGTTATACTACCCCAGTAAAATAAAGTAGGAAGGTTCCGCCTGCCTCACCCTCTGTGCCCCGCGCTTTGGGTCAATACAGTCTGATCCCTGCACCCGATGTCTCCAGCCTTGTGGCGCGAGAAGAAATTGGGTGTCGGTAGGTCTGTCGTGCGGATACCTTTTTGCTGGTATCCATTTTTTATTGCTTTTTTCAGAACTGGAGGTGCGTCCATCATAGCTCACACGGCTCATCAGATCAACGAGGAAATTCACGACAAGGAAGTACGCCTCATCTCCGCCCAGGGGGAACAGCTTGGCATCATGCCCCTGGCCGAAGCCCTGGCAAAGGCCGGCGACACCGACCTGGACCTGGTGAAAATTTCCCCCAACGCCGTCCCCCCCGTCTGCAAGCTCATGGACTACGGCAAGTACCGTTTCGAGCAGACCAAGCGGGATAAGGAGGCAAAGAAAAACCAGCGGATCGTGGAGATCAAAGAAGTGCGTATGTCCCCTGGAATCGACGTCAATGATTTCAACGTTAAGGTCCGCAACGCCCAGCGTTTCCTGTCCGATGGCAACCGGGTCAAAGTCGCCGTCCGCTTCCGCGGCCGCGAAATGGCTCACACCGACATCGGCAAGCGCCTGCTGGAAAAATTCGCGGCCGACTGCGCCGAGGTGGCGACCATGGACAAAGAGCCCAAGCTGGACGGACGCCACATGACCATGTTCCTGTCTTGCAAACAGAACAAAGACACCAAAAAGTAAAATCTGACAAAGGAGATTTCCGTCATGCCTAAGCAGAAAATCAAGACCCACAGCGGAGCCAAGAAGCGCTTTAACCTGACCAAGAGCGGTAAGGTCAAGCGTGCTCACGCCAACAAGAGCCACATCCTGAACAAGAAGACCACCAAACGCAAGCGCGGCCTCCGCGCCGGCGCTTATGCGGACAAGACCAACGAGGCCGCAATCAAGCGCATGATCCTGTATAAATAAGATTTTTACCACAAGACATAGGAGGCTGACACAATGGCTAGAGTGAAAGGCGCGATGATGACGCGCAAGAGAAGAAACAAAATCCTGAAGATGGCCAAGGGCTACTGGGGCGCTAAGTCCAAGCACTTCAAGATGGCCAACGAGCAGGTGATGAAGTCCCTGACCTACGCATACGTGGGCCGTAAGCGCAAGAAGCGCGACTTCCGTCAGCTGTGGATCACCCGGATCAGCGCTGCCTGCAAGAGCAACGGCATGAACTACTCCACCTTCATGCACGGCCTGAAGCTGGCCGGCGTGGAGATCAACCGCAAGATGCTGGCTGAGATGGCCGTCAACGACAAGGCCGCTTTCACCGCTCTGACCGAGGTTTCCAAGGCTAAGCTGGCCTGAGATCCTTCTCATGGAATCTGTGAACAAACCCCGCGACCGAATCGGCCGCGGGGTTTTTGTCGTCCGTTGTGGGGGAAAGGCTTATAAAATACTATACCGGTTAAAGACCTCCAGCAGGCCCTCTGTCGTCACCTTGGCCTTCTCCTCCCCTGCTTTATCCAGCACGATCTGGCCGTGGTGAAGCATGAGCAGGCGGTCGCCGTACTCGACGGCGTAGCGGAGGTTGTGGGTGACCATGAGGGCGGTGAGCTTTTTCTCCTTCACCACCTTGCCGGTGAGGACCATGATGGTCTCTGCCGTCTTGGGGTCCAGGGCGGCGGTGTGCTCGTCCAGGATGAGGAAGTTCAGCGGCGTCATGGTCGCCATGAGCAGCGCCACGGCCTGCCGCTGGCCGCCGGAGAGGGCGCCCATTTTCACGTCCAGCTTATCCTCCAGGCCCAGGCCCAGAGAGGCCAGCTCGGAGCGGTAGAAGTCGATGCGCTTGCGGTTGACCCCAAAGCCCAGGCCAAAGCGCTTGCCCTTGTTGTCCGCCAGGGACATGTTTTCCAGCATGGTCAGGTTGGGGCAGGTCCCCAGGGAGGGGTTCTGATACACCCGGCCGATGGTGGCGTAGCGCTGAAAGTCCTTCTGCTTGCGGATGCTCTTGCCGCCCACCAGCACGTCACCCCCGTCCAGGGGGATGGAGCCGCAGAGGATGTTCAGCAGAGAGGTCTTGCCGGAGCCGTTGCTGCCCACAATGGAGACGAACTGGCCGTCGTCCACGGTGAGGTTGAAGTGGTCAAACAGGGTCATTTCCGTCACGGTGCCGGCGTTGTAGATTTTCGTTAAGTCTCGCAGCTCAAGCATGGATGATCTCCTCTCCCTTTCGACCGGCCAGCACCAGCACCAGCAGGAACAGCACGGCGGTGATGAACTTCAGCATATTGGCGGGCAGACCGGCGTTGATGGCGATCTGGATACAGAACTTATACAGGATGCTGCCCAGCAGCACGGCGGTGGTCCCCTGGGGGGTGGCCAGGAAGCGCAGGCCCTTCACCTTCCGCAGGCCCTGGGCGGCCTTGGAGCTGGTGAAGAAGCGGATGAGTGAGATGCCGATGATGACCGTCGCCAGGCCAAAGACCACCTGGCCGATGCCCATGACGGCGGAGTAGCTCCGCTGCTCCTGGCACAGGACGCTGCCGCACAGGGCGACGAGCGCGTTGGAGATCACCACGCCCAGGATCTTCATGTTGCCCTTGTTCTGGGCCAGGGTGGTGACCAGGGTCCCGTTGTCACCCACGGCCCGCAGGAGCAGGCCGGACTTGGTGCGGAAGTAGAGGTCCAGCAGAAGCTTCACCACAATGGCCAGAACCAGGGAAATGATGAGCTTTCTCCAGCCCAGGGTCAAATTGCCGAACAGGGCCATGACGCCCTTGGACGTAAAGATGGTGTCCACCGCCCGCTCCACGGTCACGTTGGACCCGGCGATGAGCAGGTTGATGGACGAGAGGGCCGTCATGGTGATGATACCGGCCAGCAGGTCCCGCACGCCCAGGCGCACGTGGATGAGGCCGGTGCACAGCCCGGCGATGGCCCCCGCCGCCGCCGAGCAGAGCAGCGTCGCCCAGGGGTCCACACCCTTCAGAAGAAGGATGGCCGTCACCGCCGCACCCAAGGGGAAGCAGCTGTCCACGGTCAGGTCCGGAAAGTCCAGCACAGAGTAGGTGATGTACACCCCGTAGGACAGCAGGGCGTAGATCAGGCCCTGGGTCAGGGTAGAAATGATCAGGTCTGACATGAATGTCATCCTCCTTCGGTCAGGTTACGTTCTCTGCCAGCGGGGCAGAGGCTCAGGCGTTGGCCACGTCCTCGGCGGACTGGGCCACGTCGTCGGGCAGGGTGATGCCCAGCTGCTCCAGAGACTTGCTGTTGATGTAGGTGGCGTAATTCTCAATGACTTCATAGGGCATATCCTGGCAGGTGGCCTCGCCGGTCAGGACCTTGGCGGCCATCTTGCCGGTCTGGATGCCCAGCTGGACGTAGTCCAGGCCAGCGCCGGCCACGCAGCCCAGCTTGACCTGCTCGATCTCAGAGCCATAGACAGGGATCTTGGCCTCGTTGGTCTTTTCCAGGATGGAGCCCAGCACGCCCACCACGTTGTTGTCGGTCAGGTTGGAGAAGCAGTCCACGCCCTTGGCGATCAGGTTGTCCACGGCCTGAGTGACCTCGGACTGGGCGGTGACGCCCACGGCCTCGACGGTGAAGCCGTACTCGGCGGCCTTCTCCTGGTACACGCCCACGGAGTAAACGGAGTTGGATTCGCTGGTGGTGTAGACGATGCCGATGGTCTTGGCGTCGGGCTGGAGGGCGCGGATGAGCTTCAGCTGGCCCTCGACGGGCAGCACGTCAGAGGTGCCGGTAATATTGCCGGAGTCCAGCTTGGCACCCACGGGGTCGGTGATGGCGGTGAAGATCACAGGGATGTCCTTGTCCTCGGCGGCGGCATAGCAGGCGGTGGCGGAGGGGGTGGCGATGCCGACCATCAGGGCCGCATTCTCGGCGGAGAAGGACTGGGCGATCTGGATGGCCATGTTGTCGTCAAAGCTGGCGTTCTGATAGTCGATGGTGTAGTCGGTGCCTTCGACCAGGCCGGCCTCCTGCAAGCCCTGAAGGAAGCCCTCGCGGCAGTTGTCCAGGGAGGCGTGCTGGCCGTACTGGCTGATGCCGATGACGGGCACGTTGCCGTCGGCCTTGGCGGCGGTGTCGCCGTCGGTGCTGTCGGTGGTGGCGGTGTTGCCGCCGCAGGCGGCCAGGCCCAGGACCATGGTCAGGGAGAGGGCTCCGCAGAGCAGTTTTTTCAGGTTTTTCATGTCAAGTCGCTCCTTCATAACATTTGGTAAAAATAGAATGATGTGTGCGATGGTGGGGAGGGTCTTTCTGCCAAGGGTCCGGGGGCAACAAAAAAAGCCCTGTTCCATCCGTTGTTTCCAACGACATGGGACAAGACTGACTTCCTGCGGTACCACCCAAATTGACGCATTGCGCCCGCTCCGTTCGCGTACCATCATACGCGCCGCCCTGGTAACGGGTGCGGTCCCCGTCGGCCACTACTGCCCTTCTGCCAGCGTCTGCAAAGGAAGGGGTTCGGTCCGCCCTCGTAAGTCCATTCTCTCCTCGCCGTCCTGCCGCGCTTGCACCGCCCGCGGCTCGCTAAGAGGCAGAGCGAAGAGGTACTACTCTTACTCACCGGTTTGCTTTCCTTTAATTAACTAAATCATATCACGCCGCCCAGCCCCCGTCAAGCACACTTTTTCACAAATGCGCTCTCCTATATAGACAAAAAATTGATCGTATGGTATCCTATCTTTACCAGATCCATCCATCTTTCCAGAGAAAGGAGCTTCTTATGCAAAAACGATGGACTCTCCTCCCCCTGGCCTTGGGGCTGTCCCTGTGTCTGCTGACCGGGTGCCAGCAGAGCGCAGACACGGACACAACTGGTAACGATGCCACCATCAGCGACAGCCAGCTTTACGCCACGGCGTATGGCACCTTCCTGCAAACGCAGCGCTGGCAGCTCAAGGAGATGGACGGTCTGCTCCAAGAGATCGAAGCCCTGACCCCGGACGACGCCTATGCGCTGGGGCATGTGGTGGGCCGGGCTGCCGCCATTCAAAACGCGGGCGACGCCTATCACGCCCTGCTGCTGAACGTGCCGGACCAGGTCGTTCACCAGGTGATCCCGGCGGAGCAGGACCAGGCGCAGGCAGCTTATGCCAACGCCCAGCAGGACTTTTTCGCCGCGCTGTCTGCCCAGACAGACGCCGCTGCCCTCACCGGCGCTGACTTTACCGCCGAGCTCCCCGCCCTGCGGGAGGCCTTTGACAAGGTCAACCTGACGCAGGATCAGCTGGAAAACCTGGCCAACACGGATGACAACGCCGTCACGACCTACCTCCAGAACATGCAGGACTTCGCCGCGCAGTTGACCAAAGCCACGACCTTATTACAGTGACCAAAAGCCAGGCTGGAAAATTTCCGGCCTGGCTTCGTCTTTTCTCTAAAAATTTACGATAGATAGCGTTCAGGCCCGCCCAGGTGGAACAGAGGGGAAGGTTCCGAGGGGCGAGCCTGTCAGCTTGAGCAAATATATCGATGTAAAGGAGGAGTATGCGTAAGTGACACTGGCTAGCTTAGGCGTGATGCTGTGCCTTTTTCATGGTCAGGTAATCGGACCACTGCTGTGCAGCCAGGATAGAGACCACTGCGGCGGGCAGAGCCAGGAGCAGGGGGTGGATGATGGTGATCGTATTCAGCACGGCGACATAGGCCACGAGGACCAGGAGCATCACCAGAAGAGCAACCAGATGAGCATGTTGGGTTTTCATCATTCAACGAACCTTTCCTAATAGAACTCAGAAATTTGATCTATGGAGAAAAGTAAGTTTTCCGGCCGGTCTTGCTTTCTCTATCTGCTTGCATTATACTAGATCGAGTTCCCTTTGTAAAACAGGAAATACCCACCGCTAACATCAAAGTTTCTCATGGAAAGAAGCTCTCAGAATATCCATCAAAGTTTTTGATGGAAAGGAGGTATCATGGACCAAAACAAACGCGTCGCCCTGCTCACCGCCATCGACCTGGGCAACCTGACCCGCGCCGCCGAGCAGCTGGGCTACACCCAGTCGGGCCTGAGCTACGTCATCAAGGCCCTGGAGGCCGAGCTGGGCTTTCCTCTTTTAGTGCGCTCCCGCGCCGGGGTCCGCCCCACGGACGAGTGCCAGCGCATTTTACCGCTCCTGCGGGAGCTGGACCGGAAGAGCCGCCAGCTAGAGCAGGAGGCGGCAGACATCCGCGGGCTGGCCGTCGGCAACGTCTTCATCGCCACCTTCCCCTCCATCTCCCGGTTCTGGCTGCCCCAGATCTTACGGGATTTCGCCCAGCTCTACCCCGGCATCACCGTCTCCATCCGGGAGAGCGGCCAGGAGGAGCAGGACGAGTGGCTGCGGGAGGGCGCCATCGACCTGGCTTTTTGCAGCTATCACGACTCCCCCTACCACTGGATCCCCTTTTTGGAGGATGAGATCTGGGCCGCCGTCCCCGCCGGCCATTCCTTGGCCGCCTGCGATGAGATCGACCTGGCCAAGCTGGCCGACGAACCCTTTATTTTAGAGGACCGGGCCTATGACTATGACATCACCCGCGTCATCACCAACGCCGGCGTTCACCCCGACGTCCGCTGGACCTCGAAAGATGAGCTGGCCATCCTGGCCATGGTGAAGCTGGAGCTGGGTGTCTCCGTCCTGCCCGCGCTCTATCTGCACGAGGAACACCCCGGCGTGGCTGTCCGCCCCCTGGTCCCCCGCGCCTTCCGGCAGCTGGGGGCCATGGTCCCCGACCTGGACAACCTCTCCCCCGCCGCCCGGCGCTTTTTGGCCAGCGCCCGGAAAACGATGGGGATCTCCCCTTGACTTTTCGGAAAAATTCGTGTTAAGATACGCACAGAAAACTCATTGTGTTGTGTCGCACCATGCGTAAGTCCAAACACCGGACTTACGCATTTTTTATTTTTTCCCAAGAAAGGAGTCTGTTTTTCATGTCTCTCCCCTCCCCTGCCCGCGGCAAAGGGCTTGCCGTGAGCATCCTCTCCCTGTCGCTGCTGACGGTGATGGCCGGTGCCGCCGTGGCCCCGGCTCTGGGCGTCATCCAGGCGTATTTTTCCGGCACCAGTCAGACTGTCGTCCAGCTCATCATCAGTATCCCAGCGCTGTTCATCGTCATCACAAACCTGTGCTTTCCCGCCCTCTCCCGCCGGTTTTCCACCAAGACGCTGGTGCTGGGCGGGCTGCTGCTCTACACCGTCGGCGGCTGTGCCGCCGGGCTGTTTGATCAGATCGCTCTGGTGCTGGTGATGCGGGCCTTGGTCGGCGTCGGCGTGGGCATTTTGATGCCGCTCTCCACCGGCCTGCTGACCTTTTACTATCCCCCGGAGCGGCAAGCGGCCCTCATGGGATACGCTTCGGCCATGAACCAGATGGGCGGCGTCATCGCCACGCTGTTGGCGGGGCTGCTGTCTCAGCTGAACTGGCGGGCCAGTTTTCTGGTCTATCTGTTGGGCCTGCTGAGCATCGTCCTCTGCCTGGGCTTCCTGCCCAGCGACCGGCTGGATCAGCCCCAGCACGCAGAAGAAGCCAGCGCCGCCGGCTCCCCGTTCCGCACCTATTTCATCTATATCCTGGCCATGTTCCTGCTCATGTCCATCTTCTTCGTCTATCCCGCCAACTTCGCCCTGGAGACCACGGCAGAGGGCGCTGTGCCCGCCCAATGCATCGCCGTCATCATGGCCGGGGCGGACCTGGTCGCCTTTGTCGGCGGGCTGCTGTTTGTCCATCTCCGGCGGGCCATGGGGCGCGGGTGCAAGCTGCTGGCCCCCGTTCTCTTCCTGCTGGGCTTCCTGCTGCTGACGCTTCTGGGCGGTTGGCCGGGGACCCTGCTGGGCTCGGCCTGCATCGGCTTTGCCAACGGCGTGGGCATCCCCTTTCTCATCTCCGAGGCATCGATGCAGGCGGGCAAATCCGCCGCTTCGACGGTCATGCCCCTGCTCTCCGCCGCAATGTACCTGGCACAGTTTCTTTCCCCCCTGCTGCTGGGGGCATTGCGGGGCGTGCTGGGGGACCTGTCCCACCTGGCCTATTGGTTCGCAGTGGTGCTGGCCGTCCTCTTCGTCCTCTGCTCCCTGCGTATCCCGGTAGGGCGAGGGGCACGGCGGGCGTGACCGTTCATTTTTGCAAAAAAATTCGTTGCTTTTTTATCTGGTTAGGGTATAATAAAAGTAGGGAATTCCCTACTTTCCATTCTTAACTAGGAGGTACTGTTCCATGACCGAACGCACTTTTGTAGATAACCCAGCCGTTTATGCCATGAAAATCTTACAAAAAGAACTTACGGCAGAAGTTAAACATGCTGGACTTACCTCCGAAGATGATGTGATTTCCCTCGTCAAGGAAATCAGAGACAGTACCTTAAAGTGAACGTTAATTTTACGTAGAGCCTAAAAAGCCTTCCCCGAGGGGGAAGGTGGGCCGGCTCGAGCCGGGTCGGATGAGGGCCACCTGTCGAACGGAATCGGTCGTGTACAAAACCACCCCCGCACGACGCGGAACCACCAATCAAATCCATCTGGCGAAGCCAGACTCCATGGGTGGTGGGGGCTTCTCTATGTTTCTACCTTAGTACACTACGGCTCAGGTGCAGTAGGTAGCCCTCATTCGTCTGCTTCGCAGCCACCTTCCCCCTCGGGGAAGGCTTTCGCTTTTGCAAAACATATTCTAATTATAAATCCCCCGCAGAAGCGCCGGTCGTTCCGGTGTTTCTGCGGGGGATCGTTTATCTTCTCATGAAAAAATCAAGTGACTTAGTCCTTGGACCACTTGACGCCCTGGGGGGTGTCCATAAGGGTGATGCCCATGGCCTTGAGCTCGTCGCGGATGCGGTCGGCTTCGGCGAAGTTCTTGGCCTTCCGGGCGGCCTGGCGGGCCTCGATCATGGCCTCGACCTTGCTGTCCAGGCTATCGTCCTCTTCCTTCTTGTTGTAGAGCAGGCCCAGCACGTCGGTAAACTCGTGCAGCATATCCAGGCAGGCGGTGGCCAGCGCCTTGGTGGGGTTCTTCTCCACCGCGATGTTGATGGCCCGCACCAGCTCGAAGATGACGCTGATGGCGTCGGCGGTGTTCAGGTCATCGTCCATGGCGTCGTCGAACTTCTGGCGGTAGCTGTCAAAGGTCTCGGTGAAGGCCTTCTCCTCGGCGGTCATGTCGCCGTCGGCACCGTTCTTGGTCAGGAACTCCAGGTTGCTCTCGGCGGTGTAGAGACGCTCCAGGGCGTTCTGCGCCATGATGAGGGAGTCGCGGGAGTAGTTCAGGGGAGAACGGTACTGGGCGGAGAGCATGAAGAAGCGGACGGCCTCGTACCCGTAGGCTTCGGCGGCCTCGCGGACGGTGAAGAAGTTGCCCAGGGACTTGGACATCTTCTGGTTGTTGATGTTCAGGAAGCCGTTGTGCAGCCAGTAGTGGACGAAGGTACATCCGTTGGCAGCCTCAGACTGGGCGATCTCGTTCTCGTGGTGGGGGAACTGCAGGTCCTCGCCGCCGCAGTGGATGTCGATGGTCTTGCCCAGGTAGCGGTTGGACATGGCGGAGCACTCGATGTGCCAGCCGGGACGGCCCTGGCCCCAGGGGGAGTCCCAATAGGGCTCGCCGGGCTTGGCGGCCTTCCAGAGGGCAAAGTCCAGGGGATCCTCTTTGACGTCGTTCACGTCGATGCGGGCGCCGGCCTGCAAGTCCTCGATGGGCTGGTGGGAGAGCTTGCCGTAGCCCTCGAACTTCTTGGTGCGGTAGTACACGTCGCCGTTGACAGGATAGGCATAGCCCTTGTCGATCAGGGTCTGCACCAGGTCGATGATCTGCTGGATGTTCTCGGTGGCCTTGGGGTGGACGGTGGCGTCCCGCACGCCCAGGCCGTGGGCGTCCTTGAAATACTCCTCGATATACTTCTCAGAGATCTCCTGAGAGGTGGCGTGCTCTTCGTTGGCCCGCTTGATGATCTTGTCGTCCACGTCGGTGAAGTTCTGCACGAACGTGACTTTATAGCCGCGGTACTCCAGATAGCGGCGCAGCACGTCGAACAGGATCATGGGGCGGGCGTTGCCCACGTGGATATAGTTGTAGACCGTGGGGCCGCAGCAGTACATCTTGACTTCGCCGGGGGTGATGGGCACGAACTCCTCTTTCTTCCGGCTCATGCTATTAAACAGCTTCATTTTGTTGGTTCTCCTTCCGTTTGTTCTCTTCTTCCTCGTGTTTTTTATCCAAATACTCTTCCAGCCAGGAAAGGCGGGAATTAATGGCGTCCAGCTCCTTCTGCACCGGGTCGGGCACGCTGACCTGGTCCACGTCACCCACGAAGTTGGTCTTTTCCCCGGCGATGCGGACCACGCGGGCGGGCACACCCACGGCGGTGGCGTCCTCCGGGACTTCCTTCAGGACCACTGCATTGGCGGCGATGCGGGCCCCGTCCCCCACCTTGAAGGGGCCGAGGACCTTGGAGCCGGTGGAGAGCAGGACGTTGTTGCCAATAGTCGGGTGGCGCTTGCCCTGGTCCTTGCCGGTGCCGCCCAGGGTGACGCCGTGGTAGATCAGGCAGTCGTCCCCGACCTCCGCCGTCTCGCCGATGACGATGCCCATGCCGTGGTCGATGACCAGGCGGCGGCCGATCTTCGCGCCGGGGTGGATCTCAATGCCGGTCCAGAAGCGGCTCCACTGGGAGATGGTACGGGCCAAAAACTTCATCTTGTGACAGTAACAGAAGTGCGCGGCCTGGTGATACATGGTGGCGTGCACGCCGGGATAGAGCAGGAAGACCTCCAGCTTGCTCCGGGCAGCCGGGTCGCGGGCCTGATAGGCCGATAAAGTTTCTGTCAAATGGAACATGATTTCCGGTCACCTCACAAAAAATTACGGTCGGTTTGCTAGCCTATGCTATGTCCGCCCGACCGCCGGCGGAAGCGTGGGGCCTGGGGCAACAAAAAACCGCCCCCTGACCCCAAAAGGTCAAGAGGCGGCAAGATCATTCAACGTCGTTGTCCGCGGTTCCACTCTCGTTTGTCACTCAAGACGGCTGGTAACGGGGCCTGACCGGAGGGCATCTGCATCCCCCTCGCTCCCGGGCGCACTTTCGCCAGTCTCCCCGCAGGGCGGCTTTCAGTCGGTGACCGCCCCTCTCTGTCCGGTTCTGACAGGGTACTCTTCCCGTTCCACACGAGATTCAATTTGTCGTTATTCTACCATGCCCCCGCCCGCCTTGTCAAGAGCGCGTGTCCTGTGCTATCCTGAGAAAAACCACCCTGCATTTTGAAAGGAGCCTCTGCCATGCCAGACTTTTCCTATTGTAAGCTGGAGATCTTCGTCCCCGCCAGCCATTTCTCCGCCGTCCAAACGGCCCTGGCTGAGAGCGACGCCGGGCACATCGGGGCCTATGACCAATGCCTGTCCTACTCCCCCGTCACCAGCTTCTGGCGGCCGCTGGCCGGGACGCACCCCTATCTCGGCGCGGAGAATACCCTCTGCCAGGCAGAAGAATTCAAAGTGGAAGTGACCTGCCGGACGGAGCAGGTAGACGAGATCATACAGGCAGTGAAAGCCGCGCACCCGTATGAGGAACCGGTGATCAACGTGATCCCGCTGTATCGGACCAGCTTTTGAGCTTGTTCACTTCCGCCCGTCGATCAGCACGTCGAAGCGGTCCCCCCGCAGAAGATAGACCGGGTACAAACAATCTCCCTCCGGGTCGGCATAGTAGGCCGTCTCCGCAAACTTGATCTCGGTGCCGTCCGACACATCTCCGCTGACACTGCCCTCCCCGTTGGCGGCAGCCTGGACGAGGTCGGCGCGGCTCTTGCCCTCGACAGTGACAGCTTCCCCGATGGGCGCGGTGTAGTTGTCCACCTCGATGAGGTTCCCCTGGGGGTCCAGGCGGAGGATCCAGCGGAAGGTGCCGGTCACGGTTTTCTGATCGACCATGGGATAGAAGTAGACGATTTTCTCTTCGACCAGCTCCGGTGTGTTCCCGCCGCCGCTGGTGGCGTCGGTGGCGATCCCGTCAGAAAATTCTCCGTTCCAAAGCTGGGCCTCGGTCATAAATTGCGTGGCAAGGTCAATGGCCTGCTGGTCAGAAATGGCTTCCTCCGGGGGCACGGCCGGTGCAGGGTCTTTCGTGGTCTGATAGGTCCAGTGCCCGGTCTGGCTGTCCAGGGTGACGGAATAGTCCTCCCCGACGTAGGCCCCGTTGCTCAGGGCCGTGCCCAAGGTGATGCCGAAGGCCCGCTCGATGTCCGCCTTGGCCTGGTCTGCATCCACGGTCAGTGGATAAACGGTGAGCTGGTCCGGTGTATCTAACCGAACCGCCTCCCCCAGCGTGACCGATACCCCGGTCCCGTCCTCCAATGTGGGGTGCTCCACGCCGCAGGCGGCCAGGGTCAGCAGCAGGGCGGGCAGCATGAGGATCGTCCAATGCTTTTTCATCGCAATACCTCCTTATTTCACTGGCCGAACCGTCTCAGCCAGGGCCAGCAGCTCGTCTGCCGGCAGGTCGCCGGTCACGCTGAGAAGCGCTGTGGTCTCCGGGTCCATCCAGACGATGATACTGGTGCTGTCCTCGTTCTCCCCCACGTAGAGGTCGGCGGAGACGCCGTTGACGGTGACCTTCTGCACGTCCTCCTCGTCGGCAAAGACGCTGAGACTGCCGGAGGAGTTTTCCGTCTCATACTGATAGTCCAGGGCCAGGATGCTCCCCGCGTCGTTTTCATAGGTCAGGGCCGCATACTCCACGGACTGGATGGACTGGTCGGCCACATAGTGGTATTCCTCCGGCACATCCATCGTGTAGGCGGGCAGGTCCCCGCTTGGGATGGGCGTGCTCTGGAAGGAATAGTTTTGGCTGCCCTCAAAGGAATCCCGGATCCAGCCCCACAGGCCCTCCCGCGCCTGGGCGTTGCTGCCCAGGAAGCAGCCTCCGCAGGCCACCACGGCGATGGCCAGGCAGGCCGCCCGGTGGGCCAGCTTGCGGCGGCGTTCTTTGCGCTCCCGCTTCTCCCCCATCTCCCGGATGAGGGTCTGCATCCGGGTCTTAAACTCCGGAGAGGGTTCATAGGTACATGCCTCCGGGTCGGGCAGGGAGCGGTCCAAGGCCTCTGCCGCCTCGTGGACGGCTTGCTTCAATCTCTCGTCACTGATCATAAAAGTCCCTCCCCTCGACAAAGCCGTTCCAGACGTGCCCGGACGCGCTGCTCCAGCTTCCGCGCCGCCTCCCAGCTCATTCCCATGAGGTGGGCCGTCTCCCGGTTGGAAAACCCGTGCTCGTGGCGCAGGCGCAGAAAGAGCTGGTCCCGCTCCGGCAGGCGCAGGATGCACCGGGTCAGGGGGCTTTCCCCCCAAAATTCCTCCGGCAGGGTCTCCTTGCTCTGGCTGTGAATGGCTTCGTCAAAGGTCTCCCCCGCCCGGCGCTGGTTCTGCCGCCAGATGTCGATGGCTTTGTTCTTCACTATAGTAACGATGAGAGACTTCCAATTGGGACACTTTTGCGAAAAATATTTGGAAAAATTTTCGGCCAAGGCGAAAAATGCGTCCTGAACGGCATCTTCTGCGTCCGAATCGGACAGGTGATAGCCCTTCGCCACCCAAAACGCCAGGCCCCGGTAGCGAGTATAGAGCTGGTCAAAGGCCTCCTGCTCCGTCTCATGCTCAATGAGTCGGAGCGCAAGTGCAAACATTGGGGTCTGCCCCTCCTCTCTTTCGGGACAGCATCACAGCATCCCGCTGATGCGGCGGTGCATGGCGTAGAATTCCTCCACCATGTCCTGAATGATCTGGGCGGCGGGCTTTACGTCGTGGATGCGGCCCAGGACCTGGCCCATGGCGATCTGGGCCTCCTGGGGCTTGTCATTTTCATAGGCCGCCTTGGTCACGGTGCCCCGGATGAGGGGATAAAGCTCATCAAACGTCGGGTGATGCTTCTCAAACTCGATGATGTGCAGGGCCTCCTCGGTCTTGAGGGAGCGCAGGGCGTTGCGGATGCTGGTCTGGGTCAGCACCGTGTCCGTTTCTTTCGCGTCGATGACGGCCTGGCGCAGATGGGGGCCGATCTCCGTCTCCTCGGCCATGAGGAAGCGGGTGCCGACCATGACGCCGTCCAGCCCCATGCCCAGGGCGGCATACATCGTCCGCCCGTCGCACACGCCGCCTGCACCCACGACCGGCAAGCTGCAGCGCTCCAACGTCAGGGGCCACTGGACCATGGACCCGACTCCGGCCATGCCAGGGTGGCCGCCGCCCTCGTAGCCCACGATACACACGGCGTCACAGCCCACTTCCTCGGCGGTGTGGGCGAAACGGGAGTCGGGAATTTTGTGCATGACCACGCAGCCCGCCCCCTTCAGCAGGTCCATGAAGGGCTTGGGGGAGCTGCCCGCCGTCTCAACGATGCGGACTTTCTCGTCCACGATGGCCTGCAAAAAGCCCTTGATGGGGCCGTCGGGCTTGGTGTCGGGCAAGAGGGACAGGTTCACGGAAAAGGGCTTGTCCGTCAGGCGCTTGAGCCGCTGGATGTCCTTCTGAAAATCCTCCGGGTCAGCATAGGTCGTCATATTGATCGTACCCAGCCCCCCGGCGTTGGAGACGGCAGCGGCCAGGTTGGGCTTGGAAAGCCACTGCATGGCGCCTTGAACGATGGGATACTCAATGCCGAACAGCTCTGTGATGCGGGTCTTCATGGTGCAGGTCTCCTTTTATTTCCGGTGGGCAGCAGGCCCACTTTTTTGTTTTGTAACCCATTTATAGTAGCAACTTTGGCCCGAAAGGTCAATCCAAACCAAGCCCTCTCCGACATTTTCCCGGCTTTTGTCTGTTTCTTTCTCCGTAAGAATTGACAAGAAGGGAAATGGGTTTTATAATCAACTTGTGAGTATTCCACACAACAAAGGAGGAACTGTGCGTATGGAATTCAAAACCGCAACGATGGCCGACTTTGACGTCGCCTTCGACTACATCGAAAAACTCTGGGACTACAACACCTATGACAAAGACGTGATCCGCAAGGTCTACGCCGACGTGCTGGCCGATGAGAACAGCTTCGCCTTCTTCCTCATGGACGGCGACACCTACCACGGCTTCTGCCACGGAGCCTACTTCAACACCTTCTGGCTCTCCGGTATGACCTGCTACGTCTCCAGCATCATCACCAACGAAAATGAGCGCGGCAAGGGCTGCGGCGTGAAGCTCATGGACCACGCCAAGGAGCTGGCCAAGGCCCGCGGCTGCAAGGCCCTGGTCCTCGACTCCGGCATGCCCCGCAAGCAGGCCCACCGCTTCTATGAGATCTACGGCTTCGAGAAGAGCTGCTACGGCTTCGACTACTATCTGGAGCCTTGAGTCTCCTTGACCTACGCAAAAATCGCCGCGAACGCACCCCACAGGCTGGGTGCCGTTCGCGGCGATTTTTTGCTTGCCTCTCTCCTGTTTTCCCTGTATCATAGACCACGACCCCAAATAGAGAGAGGAGAATGTTCTATGAAACGCAGAACCAGCTTCCTGCTGGCCCTGGCTTTGGTGTGCGCTCTGGTGCTGTCCGGCTGCTCTGGGGCGCCGTCGCAGGCGGCCACGGACCTGAGCGGCGTCAGCATCAGCCAGTTCCGCAGTGAAAGCCCCTGGACGGAGCTGAACGGCAATGCGCCGGAGTTTGACGCCAGTGACCTGACCCGCACGGACCCATTTGAGACGTATTCCGACCTGGACTCCCTGGGCCGGTGCGGGGTGGCCTATGCCAACATCTGCATGGAGCTGATGCCCACGCAGGAGCGGGAGCCCATCGGTCAGGTCAAGCCCACGGGCTGGCACACGGCGAAGTATGACGGCGTAGACGGCAAGTATCTCTACAACCGCTGTCATCTCATCGGCTTTCAGCTGGCAGGCGAAAACGCCAACGAGAAGAATCTCATCACCGGCACCCGCTACATGAACACCCAGGGGATGCTGCCCTTTGAGAACAAGGTGGCAGACTATGTGAAGTCGACGGGAAACCATGTGCTGTATCGGGTCACGCCCGTGTTTGAGGGCAGCGATCTCGTGGCCCAGGGCGTGCAGATGGAGGCGTACAGCGTGGAGGACCAGGGCGAGGGCATTTGCTTCAACGTCTTCTGCTACAATGCACAGCCGGGCGTGGGCATTGAGTATGCCAGCGGCGAGTCCTGGTCGGACCCCACGGTGGGGACTGGGTCGGATTCTGTAACGACCTCGTCCGGCTCGGACACGCTGGAGACCTATGTGCTGAACACCAACTCCCACAAGTTCCACAAGCCCGATTGCAGCGGGGTGGCGAGAATTTCCGCGCAGAACAAGCAGGAAGTGACGAGCAGTCGCTCGGAGCTGATCGAGCAGGGGTACCGTCCTTGTGGGACTTGTAACCCTTGAGGTCGGGGGAGCGGGCCGCAGGGGTCTGCGGCCCCTACGAGGTTTGCCTTGGTTTTGGGGGAGAAAAGCGAACAAGGACACGGCATACGCCGTGTCCTTGCTCGTTTCAGAGTGAAAGATAAGAAAGATAAGAAAGATAAGATGTTGGTCAGAAGGGTGAATGATCGAAGGATCAGTCCCCGTCGTATGCTTTTTGGAAGATTGCAATGATCTGCTCTTTGGTGGCCTTTCTGGGGTTGGTGGCGGCGCAGGCGTCCTGCATGGCGTGCTCGGCCATGATCTCGAAGTCCTCCGGCTTGACGCCCAGGGAGCGCAGGTTCTGGGGGATGCCCAGGTACTTGCCAAAGGTCTTCAGGGCATAGACGCAGGCTTCGCCGGCCTCGAAGGGAGACATGCCCTTGACGTTGATGTCCATGGTCTCGGCGATGACAGCGAACCGCTCCAGGTTGCCGATCAGGTTGAACTCCTGAACATAGGGCAGCAGGATGGCGTTGCAGACGCCGTGGGGCAGGTTATAGAAGCCGCCCAGCTGGTGGGCCATGGCGTGGACGTAACCCAGGGAGGCGTTGTTGAAGGCAACGCCAGCCAGATACTGGGCGTAAGCCATTTCGGAACGGGCCTTCATATAGTCGCCGTTGGCCACGGCCTGGGGCAGGTAGTGGACGATCTTGTCAATGGCCTTGATGGCAGCCGCGTCGGTCAGGGGGTTGGCAGCGGTGGAGACATAGGCCTCGACCGCGTGGGTCAGTGCGTCCATACCGGTGGCAGCGGTCAGGGAGGCCGGCATGCCGACCATCAGCTCAGGGTCATTGATGGCGATGGCGGGGGTGACTCTCCAGTCCACGATGCACATCTTGACTTTACGGGTGGTGTCCGTGATGATGCAGAACCGGGTGATCTCGGAGGCGGTGCCGGCGGTGGTGTTCACGGCCACCAGGGGGGGCAGGGCCTCGTGGGCCTGGTCCACGCCCTCATAGTCGGAGATCTTGCCGCCGTTGGTCGCGACCAGACCGATGCCCTTGGCGCAGTCGTGGGAGGAGCCGCCGCCCAGGGACAGGATACAGTCACATTCGTTTTCATGGTAGAACTGCTCACCCTCGACCACGTTGGTGTCCTTGGGGTTCGGCTCCGCCTTGCCAAAGACGGCGGACTGCACCCCGGCGTCGGCCAGGATCTTCTGGATGCGGGCGGTCATGGGGTTTGCGGCCAGGAAGGCGTCGGTCACGATCATGGCCTTGGTGCCGCCGATGCTCTTGATGAGGTGCCCAGTCTCCTCGACGGAGCCTTCTCCGAACACGTTTCTGCTGGGTACGAAATAATAGGTAGACATATTCTGTTCCTTTCCTTTCTGACACGAGGTCACGAGGCCAGCCACGGCGGTGGGCCGTTGGTCAGGGCTGGCGGATATGGGGAGGGCGGAGGAGCGTGGCCCCTCCGCCCGCTGCATGCGTTCTTGGAAACGGCTTCTGCTTTACTTCTCAGGATAGAAGCCGGAGGGAGTCTCGTTGAGGTTGATCATGATATTCTTCTGCTGGGTGTAGTGCTCCAGGATGACCTTATGGGTCTCACGACCGATGCCGGACTGCTTGTAGCCGCCGAAGGGAGCGCCGGAGGGGATCTGGTTGTAGGTGTTGACCCACATACGACCGGTCTCGACCCCGCGGGCCACGCGAATGGCGCGGTTGATGTCGCGGGTCCAGACAGCGCCGCCCAGACCGTAGACGGAGTCGTTGGCCATGGCGATGACCTCTTCCTCGGTCTTGAACTTGATGACCACGGCCACCGGCCCGAAGATCTCTTCCTGGGCCACGCGCATGTCGTTGGTGGCGTTGACGATCAGGGTGGGCTTCATGAAGCTGCCGTTGGCGCAGGCGCCGTCGGTGTAAGGCTCACCGCCGCAGGCGATGGTCGCGCCCTCTTCCTTGGCCAGGTTCACATAGGACATGATCTTACGCAGCTGGCCCTGGTCGACCTGGGCGCCCATCTGGGTGTTGGGGTCCAGAGGATCGCCGACGTTCACGCTGTTGAAGGCCTTGACGGCGGCCTCCACGAACTTATCGTAGATGCCCTCCTGCACGAACACGCGGGAGCCGGCGCAACAGACCTGGCCCTGGTTGAACAGGATGCCCAGCTGCAGGCCATCGATGGCCATGTCCCACTTGCAGTCGTCGAAGTAGATGTTGGCGCTCTTGCCGCCCAGCTCCAGGGTGGCGGGGATGAGCTTGTCGGCAGCTGCCTTGGCCACGTCCAGGCCGACCTCGGTGGAGCCGGTGAAGGCCAGCTTCCGGAAGCCGGGGTGATCCAGCATGTACTGGCCGGAGCGGGAACCGCCGCCGGTGACGACGTTCAGCACGCCGGGGGGCAGCAGGTGGCCGATGAGCTTGACCAGAGTCAGCACGCTCAGAGAGGTGGTGGAGGAGGGCTTGAAGACGATGCAGTTGCCGGCGGCCAGGGCGGGGGCCAGCTTCCAGGCGGCCATCAGGAAGGGGAAGTTCCAGGGGACGATCTGGCCCACAACGCCGATGGGCTCCCGCAGGATCAGGCTCATCATGTTGCCGTCCAGCACAGAGGCCTTGCCCTCTTCGACCCGGATGGCACCGGCGAAGTAACGGAAGTGGTCGGAAGAATAGGGAACGTCAATGGCCATGGTCTCACGGATGGGCTTGCCGTTGTCCATGGACTCGATGGTTGCCAGCAACTCGGCGTTCTCGTCGATGATGTCAGCGATCTTTTCCAGGATACCAGCTCGCTCTGCGATGCCCATGTCCCGCCAAGCAGGGAAGGCAGCCCACGCGGCCTTGACGGCGGCATCGACATCTTCCTTGGTGGCCTCGGCACACTCGGCCAGCTTCTCGCCGGTGGCGGGGTTGTAAGCGGTGAAGACCTTCCCGTCGGAGGCGGGGACCCACTGTCCATTGATGTAGAGGTCATATCTTGCATCCAGGTTGGCTTTCATAGTTGGTGCTCCTTTCTATCTTGGCAGGGGTTTCCACGTACCCTGCATATCAGCTCGTTTATCGTTGAAATTCTGTGGAGGATCGGTTTGATCCTGCAAGAGGAAGTTTCTTTCCTTGCTTTAAGTTATACCACAGCCGAGCCGAAATGGGAAACACCGAAAACTGATGGAGCCTATCACAAAAACTTATCACTTTTTCTTATGGCTGATTTTGGGAGGTCTCAGGCCTCGTTCTCCCGCGCCTCCAAGTCCTCCCGGATGACCTGGAAGAAGTGGTCTGCCGCCACGCTCACGGGGGGCATCTTCCGCAGCGCCAACGTGCGGATGCGGAACGAATCCCCCTCGATGGAAAACACGCTCACGTCACGGGCGAGCTTCTGCTCCATCCCCCCCGGCAACGGGGCGATGCCCAGGCCGGCCTGGACCAAGATGGTCGCTTCCAATAAAGTATTGACCCGCTGGACGGGATTATTCGCCAGCCCCAGGCGGGTGTAATACTCCGGCAGGGGCTGGGACTTGGCGTCGTCGCTCTGGTCCTCCACGCGGAAGATGGTCTGCCCCGTCAGCTCCTCGGACGAAACGAACTGCCGCCCTGCCAAGGCACTGTGGGGGCCGGTCATAAAGCGGACCTGCTCGCTGCTCAGCTCCAGTTCCTCATAGCCCTCGTCCAAATGCAAGCCAAAGTCCGGGACGATCACCACGTCCAGCTCCTCGTCGGCCAGGCCCTGGAGCATGGCGTCCCGGCTGCCGTCCTTCAGGGTCAGGTTGGCCTCCGGGTGCATCTGCTTAAACAGCCTGAGATAGTGCGGGATGCTCTCCTGGGCATACGGCCCATGGATGCCCAGGCGCAGGTCCCGCTTCTCCCCATCGGCGATGGAGCGGGCCTGCTTCACCGCCCCGGTATACTGGGACAAAATGCTCTGACACTGCCGGGCAAAAAACGCCCCGGCGGGAGTGAGCTTCACGCTGCCGCCGCCCCGCTCGAAGAGCTTAAAGCCCAGCTCCTCCTCAAACTGTTTGATCTGCTGACTGATGGCCGCCTGGGCCACAAAGCACTCCCTGGCGGCTTTGGTAAAGTTCAGGTGTTTGGCCACGGATAGGAAATACTCGATCCTACGAAAGCTGCTCATAGAGCGTGCCTCCCCTCTGATAAAATACAATTTCTTGCCCTTATTTTAAAAAGAATTTCGTGGTTTGTAAAGGGTGGAAGCAACTCCGATCGCTTGACAGTGTGAAGCGTTCTCTTTATAATCTTTTGTATGATAGCGATAGGAGGTGTTTGTATGCTGGATGAAAAAGACCTGCAAGCAATCGACCAGTTGATGGCCCACCGCATGAATATTATCCTGGAATCCGAGATCTCCCCCAAGCTCAATCTATTGGCCGAAGGCATGGAGATCCTACAAGAGAAGATGGCTCCCCGTTCGCGCGTTGATGAGTTAGATGAAGAAATCAAATTCTTAAAACTCATGGTCCGCCAGATGAACGAACGCATCAACAATTTAGAAAAAGCCAATTAACCAAAAAAACTGCTGTCCCAAACCGAGACAGCAGTTTTTTCCTATTCAATCCCTCAAATCACACCAAATCTTCCTCGGTGATCTCCGGCTCCGCCTGCTTCTTGGCCTTGCGCTCCTCCCACTTTTTGCTCACCTGCTCCAGCAGGTCCGGGATAAGCTCCACCAGGCGGTCGGCGGGGCTTTCGGTGGCGGTGTCTACGGGGAGCATTTTGACGCTCGTGCCGCTGACCACCAGGAAGCCCACGGGGATGACCTTCAGGCCCGCGCCGCCGCCGCCGCCGAAGGGGTTCTCCCCCAGGTTCTTGGGGGCCTTGCCGCCGAACTCCGAGCCGCCGGTGCCAAAGCCCAGGGAGATGCGGGAGACGGGGATGATGGTGACCTCTCCGGCGGTGATGGGCTGGCCCACCACGGTGTTGGCGTCCACGGCTTCCTTGATCTTCTGGATGGTCTCGGCCATCAATTCACTGACAGGATGATTCTTTTCCATGGGTCTCTTCCTTTCCTCGGGCGGCCATGGCAGCCGCGCATTGCTTCGTCGTTCTTGGGGATGGGCCTGTTTTTTTCCGCTTCCGCAGGCCCCGGATCGCTTCCTTCAGGATGGGCCAGAGGATCGACAGCAGCTGGGCCACGGAAATGGAACAGGCCGCCTCCACCGTGAGCCTGGGACTCTCGATCTGATAGTCCAGCGCCACCGACAGGTCCCGGTTCTTCACCGTAAAGTTGGCCTCCGTAAAGGCCAGCAGCGCCTCCAGCACGCCCCAGGCCTGGCCGTAGTGCATGGCCGCGTCCGCCGGGTCCGGCTCCCCCCACACCAGGTGCAGGGAGAGGGTGTCGATGCGGATGGTGTGGCGCAGGTCCCCAGCCATTTCTTTCAGCTTCGGCAGCAGGTCCAGCGCCAGGTCCAAGGCCCCGCCGGGGGAGAAGGCGTTTTTCAGGGTTTTGCGGCGGGGCGTTTTCTTGTTCTCCTGCGGCTCGGCGGTCCGCTTTTTCTTTTTGGCGGCTTTCTTCTCGGCCTTTGCCTCCCGCTTTTTCTTTTTCTCTTCAGAGAGGGGATAGAGCGTGAGCCAGGCCGGGCCGACCCGGACCTTCACCCAGCCCCCGGTCTCGTCATACCCCGCCGCCGCGCCCAGCCGCAGAAAGGCCACGGCCAGCACCAGCAGGACCAGGACGAGCAGGATCACCAGCCCGATCATGGTGCACCCCCCGCTTCCGCCGGGATGCCCTCCGGCAGGGGCGGCAGGTCTGCCAGGTCAGACAGGCCGAAGCTCCGCAAAAACGTCTGGGTCGTGCGGTACAGCGTGGGCCGCCCCGGCGCGTCCAGCGTGCCGCACGGCTCCACCAGCTCCCGGTCTAATAATACCCCCAGGGAGTGGGCGCTGTCCACCCCCCTGGCCTGGTCCAGATACACCCGTGTCACCGGCTGGAAATAGGCCACAAGGGCCAGGGTCTCCAGGGCCGAGGCCGAGAGTTTGTCCGGCTTTTTCCGGGCCAGCAGGCCCCGGATGACCGCCCCCCACCGGGGGGCCGAGACGAGCTGCCAGCTCTCCTCCAGCTGCACCAGACGGATGCCCCGGTCCTGGGTCTCATAAAACGCGGCCAGGGCCTGGCAGGCCGCAAGGACCTGGTCCTCTTCCACATCCAGGGCCTGGGCCAATCGCGCTGTGGACACCGGCTCTCCCAGGGCAAAGAGGATGGCTTCCACGGCCCGTTCCCGTTCTGCCTGTTCCACAGGGCATCCCTCCTTCCGTTGGTTCGTTGGTTCAAGTGGGGATCAAGGATATCTCCGGGTCCTCCCGGTCCCCCGACAGATGGACCCGCCCGCCCCGGCACAGCTCCAGCAGCGCCAGAAACGCCGCCGTGGCCTCCGACCGGCTTTGGCTGGTGCGGAGGATCTCGTTCAGCCGCAGCGGCCCACGCTGCTCCAGCAGGGCCAGGACTTGGGCGGCTTTGTCCTCCACCCGGTACGGCTCCGGCCGCACCACGGCCTGGAACTCCGCCAGCGCCGGGGGGATGGCCAGCTTCTGCCGCGCCTGCCAGGCGTTCAGGGCGCGGGTCAGATCAGACGGCTTGTGTTCATAGCGATAGACCCGCTGGAAAAACACGTTCTCCGGGGGCTTGGGGAAGCCTGCGCTCCCCCGCTGCCAAAGGGCTTCCAGCCGGGGCAGGACGGCCCGGACCCGCTGGGCGGACGCATGCCGCTGGCGGGCCTCCAGGGAGGCGATGAGCGCCGCCATTTCCGCCTGGGCCTCCTTGTCCTCCTGGGACAGGAGCATCCGGGTCTTGAGGAGCATCAGGTGGGAGGCCATGGCGATGAACTCCCCTGCCACCGCCAAGTCCAGCGCCCGTCTCGTCTCCATCCAGGCCAGAAACTGCTCTAAGATACCCGCCAGGGGAAGGTCTCGTATGGCGATCTTGTTCTTTTTCAGCAGGTGTAGGATGAGGTCCAGCGGCCCCACAAAGTCTTTGGTGGCCTCGGCCCCGTCCTTCACGATGCCCTTGAAATGATAGACCGGTCGCTCCATTTTGCTCTCTCCCTCACCGGGTCAGCAGGGAGAGCATCCCCAGGTAGGCAAAGTTCGCACCGTTCAGCATTGCGTTCAGGACCAGGTTCCGGGCGGCCATCAGGAACCCGTCCAGCAGGCCGAACCACAGGGCGGCCATCAGCACGATCATGCCGTAGCGCTCCAGCTGCATCCAGCGGCCGTACCACCGGTCCGGCAAAAACATGGCCAGCACCTTCGAGCCGTCCAGCGGCGGGAAGGGGATGAGGTTGAAGATGCCCAGGCCGATGTTCAGGCTGATGAGCAGGGAGAAGAAGGTCAGCGCCAAGCCCAGCCCCGTGGTCTCCCCCTTCACCTGGGCCACGGCGAAGAGCATACTATAAATGATCGTAGACACATACGCCAGCACAAAGTTCGAGGCCGGCCCCGCCAGAGCAGTGATGGCCATGCCCTGCTTGGGCTTTTTGAAATACCGGGGGTCCACCGGCACGGGCTTGGCCCAGCCGAAGCCCACTGCGACCATCATGATCAGGCCAAAGGGGTCCAGGTGGCGCAGGGGGTTCAGAGAGAGCCGGTGGCTCTGCTTGGCGGTGGGGTCACCCAGATGATAGGCCGCCAGGCCATGGCTGACCTCGTGGATCACCAGGCACAGCAGAACGGCCGCGATGCGCAGGATCATCTGCCCCATGCTGGACCAATCCACCCCCTGGGCCAGCTGTGAAAACATACCCATAGTTCAGTTACTCCTTGATAGGATAAGTATAGCAGAAACGCGCCCTGTTCACACATGCCAGGGCAGTTTTTGCCAGCAGGATATTAAATTATAGCAAAAAAACGACCGCCTGACAAGCAGGCGGCCGTGAGAGGGCTTGGTCAAATGGTCAGGAAGCCGGCTCAGTCCTCCTGCACCTGCGCCAGGGTCCGCAGGAAGGCCTTGCCATACTTCCGGGCCTTCACCTCGCCCACGCCGGAGACCTCCAAGAAATCCTCCATGCTGGTCGGGCGGCGGCGGGCCATGTCGGCCAGCGTGGCGTTGGAGAAGATGACATACAGCGGTACCCCCTCCCGCTCGGCCAGGTCCCGGCGGGTCTGCTTCAGGGCCGTCAACACGCGCTCCGCTCCGTCGGAGAGCGGGGCATCCGGCGCGGAGGCGGACCGCTTGCGGGGCGCGGCAGTCTCGGCCGCCTGGGGCATGGAGACCGGTTTGCCGTGAAACAAAACCGCTCCGGAGGCCGGAGTAAAGCGCAGGGTCTTGTGTCGGGGTTCCGTGGTCACCACCCCCGCCTGTTCCATGGCGTCCAGATAGTCCCGCATGGTCTTTTTGTCGGTGCCTTTCATAATGCCATACGTAGAAAGCGTGTCCAGCCCCAGCTCCAACACCCGTTTGTCCTTGCTGCCCAACAGGGTGCGGATGATGAGGACTGCCCCCACATAATACCCCAGCTTCGCCTGCGCCCGCTTGATGCAGGATAAGATCATCTGCGCCTGGCGGGTGATGTCCACCTGGACAAACGCCCGGCGGCAGTTGCCGCAGTTGCCACACCGTGCCTCATGCCGCTGGCCGAAGTAGTCCAGAATATGCCCCCGCAGGCAGCGGGACGTTTTGCAGTAGCCCACCATGGCCTCCAGCCGCTGGTAGTCCCGCGCCTGGATCTCTTCCAGCTCCTCCGGGGTGAGGGCCTCGTTGTTGTCCCCGCTCTGGTGGATGAAAAACTCGGCGGTGGCCACGTCTCCCTGGGCAAAGAGCAGGATGCACTCTGCCGCCTCCCCGTCCCGCCCGGCGCGGCCGGCCTCCTGGTAATAGGCCTCCAGGCTCTTGGGCATGTTGAAGTGGAAGACATAGCTGACGTTGGACTTGTCGATGCCCATGCCAAAGGCGTTCGTCGCCACCATGACGGGGGCGCGGTCAAACTGAAAATCGTCCTGGTTCTGCCGCCGCTCGGCCTCGCTCAGGCCCGCGTGGTAGCGGGTGGCGGGGATGCCCCGCTGCCGCAGATGGTCGCAGACCTTTTCCACGTTGGCGCGGGTGGCGCAGTAGATGATGCCGCTGCGCCCGGCCCGGTCCTCCACCAGCTGGGTCAGCAGCGGGAGCTTCTGGGTGGGCCGCCGGACCTCGAAATAGAGGTTGGGCCGGTCGAAGCCCGTCACGATCTTCACCGGGTCGATCAGCTCCAGCCGCTGGACGATGTCCGCCTGGACCTCCGCCGTGGCCGTGGCCGTAAAGGCCGACACCACCGGGCGGTGGGGCAGCTGGGCCACAAAGTCGGGGATCTTTAAGTAACTGGGCCGGAAATCCTGCCCCCACTGGGACACGCAGTGGGCCTCGTCCACGGCGATCATGGAGATCTCCTGCTCCTGCATGAGGCGCAGAAAGCCCTCGTTTTCCAGCCGCTCCGGGGCGACGTACAGGAGCTTGTGCATCCCCTGCCGGAGCTGCCAGCAGGTCTCCCGATAGGATGCCTCGTCCAACGAGCTGTTGAGCAAGGCCGCCGGGATGCCCGCGCCGTTGAGCGCCGCCACTTGGTCTTTCATAAGCGAGATGAGGGGCGAGACGACCAGCGTCAGCCCCGGCAGGAGCAGCGCCGGGATCTGATAACACATGGACTTGCCGCCCCCGGTGGGCATGATGCCCAAGACATCCCGCCCGGCTAAAATGCCGTCGATGAGCGGCTCCTGGCCGGGGCGGAAGTCGTCGTAGCCGAAGTATTGTTGTAGTACCATGCGTTTGGGCATTGCGGGTGGTCCCCTTTCTCGGTTTGGTCCGGTCTAGTGTACCAGATTTTTCCCCATAAGGGTAGCGCTTATTTTCAGCCGTCCGGCCAGGCCGTCCCTCCCCGGCGCAAGACCACGCTCTGTCCGAAAGATACTCTTGCATCCCCGGTCAGATGGTGTTACAATAAACAAGTTGATTCGTAAGGAAAAGACGGATTTCGTCTTATGATTTTGGAGGTAAGCTAACATGTTCGTAAAACTGATCGAAACTCTGAAGGCCAATCCCCGCACCCTGGTCTTTACCGAAGGCGCCGACGCCCGTATCCTGGAGGCCACCGCTCGTCTGAAGAAGGACGGCTTCCTGACCCCCATCCTGGTGGGCGTGGAGGACGAGGTCAAGGCCGCTGCTGCCAAGGGCGGTTATGACATCGAAGGCGTGCGCATCGTGGACCCCGCCACCTACGCCGGCATGGACGCCATGGTCGAGAAGATGGTCGAGCTGCGCAAGGGCAAGATGTCCCCGGAGGACTGCCGCAAGAACCTGATGAAGGGCAACTACTTCGGCACCATGCTGGTGAAGATGGGCGAGGCCGACTGCCTGCTGGGCGGCGCCACCTACTCCACCGCCGACACCGTCCGTCCTGCTCTGCAGCTGATCAAGACCAAGCCCGGCAACAAGAACGTCAGCTCCTGCTTTATTCTGCAGCGCGAGAAGAACGGCGTGGACGAGCGCCTGTGCATGGGCGACTGCGCCATCCAGATCGATCCCGACGAGGATGCACTGGTCGAGACCGCCCTGGAGTGCGCCAAGACCGCCGCTACCTTCGGCATCGACCCCAAGATCGCTTTCCTGAGCTACTCCACCAAGGGCTCCGGCAAGGGCGAGGCTGTGGACAAGGTGAAGAACGCCTGCGAGAAGGCCAAGGCCGCCGCGCCTGAGCTGGCCATCGACGGCGAGATGCAGTTCGACGCCGCCGTCTCCCCCGTGGTCGGTCAGCAGAAGTTCCCCGGCTCCAAGGTCGCCGGTCACGCCAACACCTTCATCTTCCCGGAGATCCAGTCCGGCAACATCGGCTATAAGATCGCCCAGCGTCTGGGCGGCTTCGCCGCTTACGGCCCCATCCTGCAGGGCCTGAACGCCCCCATCAACGACCTCTCCCGCGGCTGCGACGCCGACGAGGTCTATAAGATGGCCATCATCACCGCCGCTCTGGCCTGATCCGCGGCGTTCTCCCTCTGAACAAACTGTGCGAGCAAATCTCCCCTGCCACGTCTGTGGCAGGGGAGATTTTTGCCTTGCGCCGGCGCTTTGTGCCGTGTCCCGCTCAGAGGGTGCCTCATTTTCTTCTGTTGCGCTCCTGTTTTCATATAGGCTCAACATTCTTTGTGGGAGCTGTCGTAGATGGCACGAATCTCCTCCGGCAGTTTGTCGGGGATCATGTCGGTGAGTCTCTCCTCATTTCCGTCCCGGATCGCCTGCGCATAGTACCAGCATTTGAATTTCAGCATATCCAGCGCTTGGTTCATGTGCGCGATCTCTGCCTCCATGTGGGCTTTCCGCTCCTCAAACATGGCCTTGCGTTGGGGATAAGTGGACGGGCCTTTCGCACACCAATCCATGAACTGCCGGATATTCTTGATCTCCATACCTGCTTTTTTCAAACACTCAATGACGCGGAGCGCCTCGATCTCCATGTCGCTGAATCTGCGAATACCGGACGCCCGTTCCATGTTCGGAAACAAGCCCTGCTTGTCATAATAGCGCAGCGTAGAAATGGGCAGATCAAACATCTTCGCCACCTGTCCAATCGAATACATAAAAACCTCCCCAAAAAGCAAAAAATATCTTGACCTAAAGCTAGGTTTAGGTGATACCATGAGAATACCACAGAGAATATCAAAACGCAAGGAGTGTTCTACGATGAATAAAAAGGTGCTGATCATTTCCTCAAGTCCCCGTAAGGGTGGCAACTCGGAAACGCTGGCGGCAGCCTTCGCCAAGGGCGCACGGGAATCGGGTCATCAGGTGGAGACCGTGTCTCTGCGGGACAAGCAGATTGGCTTCTGCAAGGGTTGTTTTGCCTGCCTGAAGCTTGGGCACTGCGTCATCCAAGACGATGCCGTGGAGATCGCCGCCAAAATGCACGACGCCGATGTGCTGGTGTTCGCAACGCCCGTCTACTATTACTGCGTCAGCGGTCAGCTCAAGACCATGCTGGATCGCGCCAATCCGCTCTATGATACGGACTATGCCTTTACCCAAGCGTATCTGCTGGCAGCGGCAGCCGAGGATGCGCCGGAGACCTTCGAGGGCACGGAGAAGGCCGTGCAGGGTTGGGTCGACTGCTTCCCCCGCTGCACGCTGGCCGGCACAGTGTTCGCAGGCGGCGTGAACGGCGTGGGCGAGATCGCCGGTCATCCTGCGCTGGAACAGGCCTATCGGATGGGCAAGGAGGTCTGGGCGGAGGACAGTGCTGGCGACGCAAAAGCCAAACACGCAAACGAAATGGTCTTTCCCATCGGCGCACCCAATGACGCCTTTGCGAAATACTTTGTCGGGCAAAGCTACCTCGCCCCTCTTTCCACCGCGCAGGTCGGCATTTACAACGTGACCTTTGAGCCGGGCTGCCGCAACAACTGGCACATTCATCACGCGAAAAGCGGCGGCGGGCAGATCCTCGTCTGCGTGGCCGGATGTGGTTACTATCAGGAATGGGGCAAACCGGCACGGGAGCTGCGCCCCGGCGATGTGGTAAATATTCCTGTGGGCGTAAAGCACTGGCACGGCGCAGCACCGGATAGCTGGTTCTCGCATCTGGCGGTAGAGGTTCCGGGGGACGAAACCAGCAATGAATGGTTGGAAGCCGTGGACAGCACCACATATTTTGAAGCAGTCAACAAGAAGGCCTGAACATAGAATTTCAGATAAAAAAGACCACCGTAATTCTATCAAAATTACGGTGGTCTTGTGGTGGAGGCGGGGGGAGTTGAACCCCCGTCCGAAAACACTTCCTCAGGAACCTCTCCGGGCGCAGACGGTTATTTACATTCCCTTGCCATGACGTAAGCCGTCATACTGCATGGTTTGGTAGCTTCATTGTTCATGCCGGAGGCAAAGCTTACTCCGGTCACGTGCACCACTCAGGTCACGCCCAAGCCCAGCTCGTGGTCCTTCTGGGTTGGACGGCTGCGTCAAGCCGCAGCGAGAACTTCGTAATCGTTGTTCTTTAATTTATAAGTTGCCTGTTTTAAGGATGACAGACACATCCGCCCGCTATTCCTGCACCCATGTCCCCGTCGAAACCAGTACGCCCCCCTATATAAAATAGGTTGAAACCGGCCGGTCCCACAGGTCAGGTCTGGCCCGACCTGCGGGAGGGCTGGATACAGTTTTGCAAAAATCCCGAAACGGAACGCTCGATTACAGCTTTTCGGGTTCGGGGTAGTCCACGCCGAAGGTCTCCACGGTGACCTTCTTCATGCGCTGGTCGGCCTTGGGCTTGTCGTTCATGCCGGTCTTGGTGGCGGCGATGCGGTCGACCACGTCCATGCCCTCGGTGACCATGCCGAAGGCGGCATACTGGCCGTCCAGGAACTCCCCGTCGGCGTGCATGATGAAGAACTGGCTGCCGGCGGAGTCCATGGCCTGGGCGCGGGCCATAGACAGTACGCCGCGCTTGTGGCTGATGGGATTCTTCACGCCGTTGGCAGAGAACTCACCCTTGATGCAGTAGCCGGGGCCGCCGATGCCGATGCCCTGGGGGTCGCCGCCCTGGATCATGAAGCCGGAGATGACCCGGTGGAAGATCAGGCCGTCATAGAAGCCCTT